>Ga0074199_1000695_pt1 | contig 44283 bp, 37 predicted proteins | sample EPASupsiteSAE347_FD_64528 | JGI IMG/M metagenome (GOLD analysis project Ga0074199, IMG submission 64528) | Bioremediated contaminated groundwater from EPA Superfund site, New Mexico - Sample SAE3-47 | ecosystem: Environmental > Aquatic > Deep subsurface > Groundwater > Contaminated ... | reverse complement strand
GTAATGCTTCCCGCGCCTATCAGGCCGAATCTGACAACATCTTTGATATCAGCTCACTCCTTTTCCCGTTCAATTGCCTTAAGTTCGATCCATCCCGGAAGTTCCCTTCTCTTCTCCGGTGCGATGGCTCATGCCCCGACGCCATACTCCTTAAGGATGGATTCGGCCATCTTTCCGGCCGCGCCGGGAGGCCCCATCCTTTGGAAACCCGCCTCCTGCATCATCTGGTAGAGAGCGGGCTCCCCGAGAATACGGACGACTTCGGAGGCGATGGCCTTTGAGTCCCGGGAGACGACGGACAGGGCTTCCCCCAGAAGGCCCTTCTGCCTGGCCCGATACCAGCCCGGTTTTCTGGAATTATAACTGTCGTAGGAGACCACGGGTTTTCCCATCCCGACGGCCTGCTCATTGGCTGTCCCGGCCTGCCCGATTATCAGAGAGGAACACTTAAGGACATCCCCGAAACGCTCTTTTACTATAAGAAGGTGACTTTCCGACCGGCTCAGACGAACCGCAATCCCGTGCTTTGAATCATCATCAAGACCAGATCGCCGCCAACCTTTATTTTCGGCCATGGCCGCCAGGCGCTCTTCGTCTATTGAGGACGCCGGCGCCGCCAGGAAATATTGAATGGAGGGAAGACGTTCGACTGCCTCAAGAAGGATCGGAAAATCACGATAGGTGATCTCCCGGCTCCCCGGGAGAATGCCGATGCAAGTGTCTCCGTTGGGAATGCCGAAGTCCTCTTCCGTTACCGGAATACAGTCCATCATGGCATTTCCCACCCATCGGGCATTGACGCCGGAGGCCCGGAGAGAAGCGGCCGTGGCCTCGTCTCTCGGAAAGACCAGCGAGCAACTTTCCCTGAAAAGATGCTTCTCCAAAGAAGAGTAGGCATAGAAATAGTCCGAGCGGGCGGTGCCGATGAAGACGAGAGGCCTTCTTCCGAACAGGGCCGAAAAAAGAACCGGTATCGCATCCCCTACGGCTACGATGCCTCTCAGGGATGACTTTACCTTCCGCAGGGCCCTGATATGCTCCAAAGTCATACGAAGAAAACCGCCCTTGATATCGGTGAGGATGTTTTTCAGGTGAGACTCCGGGATGAGCCCGCCGCTGGGCATCATCCGGCGCGGCCCCAGGCTCCGAATCCCTATGGATTCATAGGCCCGGCCCTCGCCGACCAGGGGAAGGGCCAGAAGGGAAAGACCGCCGGCTCTCTTCTTCATTTCAAGAGCTACCGAGGCGGCAATGGTATCCTCACCCAGGCCGTTGCTTACAAATAGAATTGATTGGTCCATCATGAATATCTGAGGTATTCGGAAATTTCCCCCCGAACTCCTTTCGCCTGAACTCTCGTGAAGTTGCGCCGGAGATATGTGAAAATGTTAAAACATGCGCCCTTCATACAAAAAACATGACCTGACCCGTGGTCCTGCGGACTAAACCTGAGATAGGTTTTTCAGCCGATTTGTGCTATAATATCGCATGTTTGAAAATCTAATCGACTATTCCTTAAAGGGGAAAAGGTTTGGGGACCATATCGATACAGAAGTATAGAAGGAGGAAATAATGGGAAAATCTATGAGTAAAATAAGCCTATTCTGTGGCAGATTGTCTTTTGCACTATGTGTTAAGAGGGCGTTATGCATTGCCATTATTGGCGTGATGATGGCTTTCTGCTTTACCCTTACCGGGGGATGCTCTCAATCCAGTTCTAATTCTCCTGCTCCTCAGCCGCCATCCCCTGCTTCCAACGTCCTGCCGAACGGCCGAGTCCTTACCCCGGCGGGCACCACCAGCGGCCCGGTGGGCGGCATGCCGTTGAACATCGTGCTCTCCCCCGACGGCAAGTACGCCATCACGACGTCCAGTGGCATTAATTCAAACCTGTGTTCCGTGCGGGTCAGTGACGGCGCCATCGTCTCAACGATCTCGTATAATGCAATGGACCCCAGCACCCCAAATTACGGTCTGTATTATGGCCTGGTGTTCGCTCCCGGAAACGCTCCCCCCTATACGCTGTATGCCGCCCAGGGCGCCTGGGGCACCATCGCTGTGTACACGCTGGGTGCGGACGGGACCCTTACTCAGACGCCCACCACCATTCCTGCATCGGTTCCTCAGTACACACCGCAGGACCAGCCGGGAGGATTGGCTCTGGACACGCGGGGCTACCTCTACGTCACCAATACAATTCCCGTCGCCGCGTCGAATACCACCGGCCATGCAGGACCGTCCACCCTCTCCATCTTTACGACGGCCGGGGTGCGCCAGGGAACGGGCTACACCTTCCCGGGACAAACCCCCTGCTACCCGCAGGCCATCACCGTGAAGTCCGACGGCAGCACCGCGTACGTGGCCAGCGAGCGCGACGACTGCGTCTACGTGCTGAACACCACGGTCCCTACCGCTCCGACCCTGACGGCCACCATCAACACCGGAAACCATCCTGATGCGCTCCTGCTCAACCTGGCGCAAACCCGCCTGTACGTCGCCAATGCCGGGAGCGACACCATTTCGGTGATCGATACAAATACGAACCGGATTTTATCCACGGTGCTGCTGCGGCCATCCAATGTCAGCAACCTGCCGGGGGTCACCCCCACGGGCCTGGCGCTCTCCCCCGACGAGAAAACTTTGTATGCCTCGCTGGGCGACTTTAACGCCGTGGGCGTGATTGATACTGCGACCAGCCGGTTGCGCGGCTATATCCCTGTCGGCTGGTACCCCACCGCCGTGGCCGTGGCACCGGACAATTCGTGCCTGCTGGTCACCAACGGTTGGGGCACCTCCGCCATGAACCCCAACCCGCAGTGTAACACTCTCAACCCTGATGTTTTGAGCATCAATTTTTCCATCACACCCAACAACTACAACTATAGCCCCGGTCCGGGCTATGTGCTTAATTCCATTCCGGGAAACGTCTCCCGCGTCGACCTGACCAAGGCTCTCCCCGCTCTGGCCGCCTCGACCGTGCTGGTGGTGCAGAACACCCAGAACACCCCGGCGGCCGGCAGCAGTGCCGCCACCAGCGCCCTGGCCCTGCTGGGCGTCAAGTACGGCAACATCAAGCACGTCATCTACATCATCAAAGAAAACCGCGGCTACGATCAGGTGCTGGGCGACCTGCCGAAGGGTAACGGGGACCCCTCTTTGACCCTTTTCGGACAGGATATTACCCCCAACCAGCACGCTCTGGCCATGCGTTTCATTCTGCTGGACAATTTCTACAACAATGCCCCGGTAAGCGGAGAAGGCTGGGCGTGGTGCACCCAGAGCCTGGCCAATGAATTCACCATGCGCAACATTCCGTACATCTACCGGCTCGCTCTGTCGACCTATCAATTCGATGGTGGTGCCTTCGGAGGACAAGACACCAACTATATTACGGGCGGTTATCCGGCCTTTGACCAGGATGGCTTCCAGCTCTCTCCGGACGGGAAGGACGTCCCGCCCATCAAAGCCGTTGCAGAAGCACCGGGAGGATACATATGGGACATGGTGCATGATGCCGGCCTCACCTACCGCAACTACGGGTTCTTCCTCTCATCCGGTTTCCCCTCAAGTCCCCCATTGATTATTCCAGACAACTATCCCACCGTACACAATCTGCAGCCGCCCGGACATATTCCGGCGCCACCGGGTCAGACTTCAGGATACACCGACTATGATTTCCGCCAGTTTGACTTCGGTTACGCCGAGAGTGACGCCTGGGTAAAGCACGGCTTGACGGCTGCCCAGGCGGGATTGAAGACCGTGCCGGCGGTAGGCCCCCCCACGCCCGGGTATTACACGCATTCCACGACGATACCGCCACAGCCCAGCCGTTTCTCGGAGTGGAACCGGGAGTTTCAATATATGTTGACGCAGGACCCCACCGGCGGCACCGTTCCCAACTTCATGATGGTGCGCTTCGGGCGGGATCACAGCCTCGGGCTCAACCCGACCTTCGGCTCCCCGAAATCCATGATGGCCGACAATGACTACGCCGTGGGCGAACTGGTGGACGCGGTGAGCCATAGCCCCATCTGGGAGAGCACCGTGATTTTCGTCATCGAAGACGACGCCCAGTTCAGTCCCGATCACGTCGACGCCCATCGTTCCTTCGTCCAGGTCATCAGCCCCTGGATCAAAAAGGGGACGCTGGACTCGCATTTCTATGACACCAACAGTGTGCTCAAAAGCATGGAACTCCTGCTAGGGCTTCCTCCAATGAGCCAGTACGACAATTTTGCCAACCCCATCATGGACGGCTGGGACAGCGCTCCCAACAACAATGACCCCTACGATGCCATCCTGCCGGCCAAGAACATCATCGGGGATCTAAATCCCCTGCCGTCGGCCTATAAACGAAATGACCCGCGGCGCCGCCTGGCCCTGCTGTGTGCCAGGATGAATTTCCGGGTAGAGGACGCCGCTCCGGTCGAACTGCTAAATGAGGCCATCTGGATGAGCGTCAAGGGTCCCAATTCGAAGATGCCAAAACCTCGCTTCAACGAGTTGCAGTGTCTTGCCAAGCCCGGGGATGACGACTGACAAAAGAAACAAACAAATATAAAAACAGAAGGGGCGGTTCGCGAACCGCCCCTTCTGTTTTTATTCCCATAAAATTTTTACTGTTTCTCGCTGGGTCCCATCGGAGGCGCCCCCAGGTATGGCAATTGATTCAGCAGGGGATGACTCCGCCCTCTAATATTTTAATAGGGTGGTGTCCGGGTTCTGCTTCCACTTTCAATCTCCCGATATGGCTCCCGAAGCACCCCGCCTGAACGATGTAGGTGTCTCCCACCCTCAAAGGAGTCGAAATGAGGGTGTGGCTGTGACCGCCTACGATCAGGTGAATCCCCTTGACGGCGCGGGCCAGCTTTTCATCGTCACAGCGGCCGAGGTGTGAGAGGGCCACGATTATATCGGCATCTTCCGCCAGTTTTTCGACATATTTCTCGGCCGCCTCGGTGGGATTTATGAATCGGAAGGAGGTCACCCTGGCGAGGAGTGAGGCCTCCGGAAACTGAACCGGAGAAAAGCCGAGGAGCCCCACTCTTATTCCGCTTACTTCCCGGATGAGGTAGGGAGTCAGAATATCGGAGAGAACGCCGCTTACGTCCTCCAGATTCGAGGAGAGGATGGGAAAACCGGTCTCCATGGCGCGCCGCTTCACCACCGCCCTGAGATAGTGGAACTCCCTGTTCCCCAGGGTCATCGCGTCATACCCGGCCTCCCTCATCCGGGCCAGAATCGGCTCGTTAAAGCGAAAGAGGGTGTTGGAACCTAAAATGGCGTCTCCGGCGTCCAGCAGCAGCGTGCCCGGCCCCTTTGGGTGGTCCTTGAGCCACTCCAGAGGGCCGAAGTGGTTGTGAAGATCGTTGGTGTGAAGAATTTTAAAAACAGCCACGCCTAACCTCCGCCGGGAATGAGGCCGGTCATTTTAAGGTAGAACAGAACGCCCATCACGATCATCAGGATCACCGTGTGAATCTCCGCCATGAAAATGGTTCTCCAGGAAAAGATCCCATACCTGTTCGGGTATGGCCTGAACCTTGGTATGACGCGGGGAACGGAAAGGGAGTATTGGTAATATTCCTCTCCGAAAGTCCTGAGGAGATAATCCTCCTCCTGGGGAATTATCAGACCGTATACTCCAAAGTAGAAGAGCAGAAAAAACCCGTACAGTAAAAAGTTCTGGAGGATCGTCGTCCCTCCGGTGGCCACGATGCAAAAACCGAGCGCCGTGATGAAGTTGCCGACGTACAGTGGATTTTTGACATGGGCATAGGGGCCCGCCGTCACCAGGCGCGGGGCCACCACCTTTGAATCCCTGGTGGTGGCGCCTGCATATCCCACTCCCCAGATCCTTACGGCCTCACCAAGGAGAGCTACCGTGAGGCCTATCATAAATGAAAGCGGCGTAGGCTTGCCGATAATGAGCGCCAGGAGCGCCAGAGGGAAGAGTATAGTGCCCCGCCATCTGAAAACCCAGGCCCTGAGGCGGCTCCGGTGGACATCGGCCGTCGAAAGAATAAGATTCCCGACTTTTTCGGCGGCCCCTCCCTGCCCCATGAGTCCCTTAAGTTCCCTGGAAATCGCTTCGCGCCTCTCCCCGTCCTTTAGGAGCCCGATGGCGACCTCCGAGATCTCGGAGGCGCTATCCTCCACCATTACCTCGGGGACTACATTCCTAAGAGCCGCCTGATTTGGCAGAGATGTAAATCGAAGTCTCCGCGCAATTCCCTGGAGGATTGCCTTCCTCAGGGAGGACCAGGGGGGAAGCAGATTCAGAAGCCAGCCAAGACCGCCCCTGGGAATCGTGGCCTTCCAAGAAGAGGCTACGATCATGGGACGGGCCAGGGTGGCAATTTCAGCCGTATTGGTCCCGGGAATCGTGATCAGAAGATCGGAAACATTCATCACGTCATATTGTTGTTCCCTGATAAGGAGGATCCGGGTTCCCCTCCCGGTCGCTATATAGTCGCCGGAGCCGTCGGTTTCAAGAGTACCCGAGGAGCCCTGGATGGCGGTTTTGTGCGGCTTAAGACACTCCTTAAGATCTTCAGTAGAGACGAAGGGAGACAGTCCCAGAATGAACTGAACCTCTCCCACGGCCTCCTCTATTTCCTCGGCGGCCCTCAAAAAAACGGGAAGGCTGTCTCTTATGTGGCAGGCCCGGCTCCCCGGAAGGATGCCCACGGTCAACTTCTCACTGCTCAAAGAGAAGTGCTTCAGCGCTTCCTCCCTGGAAAATGCGGGCTGCACCCCGTCCAGCATGAGATTTTCGACGACATGGATCCTTTTTTCCGGGACGCCTTTTTTAATAAATTCCCCGCGTGTCTTCTCGTCAATGACGCAGAGCGCGTCAAAACGCCTGAGCCAGGAGGAAAAACGCGTGGCATAGGCCAGGGATGGAAACCTCGTCTTCCAGGCCACCCAGATGGCATGCCAGAAATCCCCGCCCAGAAAAACCACGATCCCCCGTGGCGCAGGAAAGTAATCCTTCACGGTTTTTCCGGCGAGAAAAAGAAGGAAATCCCTGGGAGAAAATACGAGGTCCACCCCGGGCAGATTAACGGCGATCGCCTCCTCCTTACCGCTGGCGTAAGGACAGGGAACGAGCATAACGACCACCCTGGCGGCGGGATTTTTTTCCTTGAGTTTTTTCACGGTCACCTTGACCCAGGAATAAAGTTCGCCGGGGCTGTTGGTGATGATGATAATATCCATGTCATGCATTGGCTGATAACTCCAGAATATATCGGGCGACTTTTTCGACGACTCCCGCTTCCCCCAGCGAAGAGCGCACCCTGTTGAGTTCTTCTTTGATTGCCTCATTACGCCGGGGATCCGTGAGAATTTCAAGCGCGCAGGCGGCAATATTGGCCGGTGTCGCCTGATCCTGGAGAAGCTCCGGAAGGACCTTGCGTCCCAGAATCAGGTTGGGAAGAGCGATGCAGGGAACATGCACGAAGATCTTTGCCAGGAACCAGTCCATGCGGGGGAGGCGGTAGATGACGACCATCGGGGTTCCCAGACAGGCCGCCTCCAGGGTGGCCGTCCCGGAAGAGGTGAGGAGAAGCTCTGAAACCCGCATCACATCGTGCGAAGACCCATCGAACACGGTGACGGGGAGACTGCTCCCGGAGATGAAAGAACGGATCAGGGGAAGAAGAGCCGGCGTGGCGACCGGAATGACGAAGTGGGCCTCCGGAATGGACTTCAGAATAATCTCCGCCCCCCCGAGGAGCGGTGGCAGCAGTGCCCGGATCTCCTGGGTCCTGCTGCCGGGCAGAAGACCGATCAGGCGCCTGCCTTCAGGCAATTCCATCTTTTTCCGGATGTTCCCGTCTGAACCGGCATCCCCGATGTAATCTACAATGGGATGTCCGAAAAATGACGCCTTGACACCCGCTTCCTCGTATGTCGAAACAGTGACCGGAAAAGTCGCAATCACATTTTTGACGATGGCGGAAATACGCCGGGCCCGGCCGGGATCCCGGCTCCAGGCGGAGGGAGGAAAATAATACACCCGGTTCAACCCGTGCTTCCGGGCAAACTTGGCCAGCCGCATATTGATGGCGGGAGAATCAATCAGAACAAGAATATCCGGCCGCTCCGAAAGAAGCGTCCGCTTTATACGGACCATCTTCATCCAGAGACCCGGCACCCTCAAGAGCCCCTCCCTGAAACCGACGGCTCCCCATTCCGAGCTATCGTAGAGAAGGCGTACTCTCTCTTTCTCCATCCTGGGACCGCCCACCCCGAAGAGGGAAAGCTCAGGCTCCAGGCTGTAAAGATGCCGGGCCAGAAGGGCTCCCTGCAGGTCTCCGGAGGCTTCGCCCGCTATGATGGCAATTTTTTTTTTCATTCAGTCTTCCAACAGCACGTCGGCACGCTTACTCTTCATCTACCAGAGCATCTGCGGAGATGTCCGCCCCCCTTGAAATGTTCCTGAATAGAACGCCCATCCTGGAGCGTTTTTCGAGGAACCCGAGCATGGCCTCCAGCTCCGTACCTCCCGGGATCGTCTCCCTGATTTTCTGGACGGCCCCGGGCAGAGGAAGACCCGAGTTGGCCATGATCTTGAAAGCCGATTTTATCTGGGAGCGGATGTCCGCCGGAATGTTCCTTCTGCGCATCCCCCGGTAATTTATTCCATACAATCTGGCCGGTTGACCGACCGCCACGGCATAGGGCGGGATGTCCTTGATAACCCTCGAATAGCCCCCTATCATGGTAAGGCGCCCGATCCTCACAAATTGATGAGCCCCGGAGTATCCTCCGATGGTGGCCTGATCTTCTATCTCCACATGTCCGGAAAGACCTACGGAATTGGCAATCGTAACTTCATTGCCGATGATGCAGTTATGGGCGACGTGGACATAGGCCATAAGCATGTTGCCGTCGCCGATGGTCGTTGACTGCCCAATCCCGGCAGCCCGATGCACCGTCACATATTCCCGGATGATGTTGTTATTCCCCACCCGGACGTAGGTCTCTTCCCCGCGATACTTCGCATCCTGGGGAGGAGTCCCTATGACGGCACCGTGTGAAATAATGTTGTTCCGCCCTATTTGGGTCCACCCCGAAACGACTACTCCGGATTGCAGGCGGCATCCGCTTCCGATCTCAACGTTCCCGTCAATCAGGCAATAAGGGCCAATCTCGACATCATCGCCGATTTGCGCTTCCGGATGAACAATGGCCGTTGGATGTATCGTGATAATGGTAATCTCCCCCTCTCTCTAAATCAGAGATGCAATCTCCTTCTCAAAATGTCCCTTGTCCTTGACAATCCGCATGTGAGCCGTTATCTGAACGGCCAGATCCAGCGCTTTCTTCCCGTCCTCTCCGCTGACCATGGGCTCCTTGTTGGTGCGCACGCACTCGATGAAATGCTCCAGTTCCAGGCGGAGAGGCTCTGATTTATTGACTGGAACGGATTCAGGGGGAACCGCTTTCCCTTTCCTGGGAGGACGCAGGACACTCAGCGTCTGGTTCATGAAATCGAGGAGTATTGTTTTTTCGGTTTCCACGACCCGAAGCTGGCGCAGTTTTTCACCGCTTATCCTGCTGGCGATCAGATTGGCTATCGCCCCGTTTTTAAAGAGAATCTGAACCAGGGCGAAGTCCTCATACTGGGAATAAACGGAAAGCCCCAGGGCCCGGATGTCCTCTATAGGCGAGTTGATAAGGGAAATTATGATATCAATGTCGTGAATCATGAGATCCCAGACGATGCCCACGTCGAGACTCTGCTTGGTGGGATATGCCAGGCGCCTGGTTTCTATGAAGAGAGGCGTCCCTACAATCTTTCTAAGTTCCATCACCGCCGGATTGAAACGCTCAAGATGTCCGACCTGGAGGATGAGACCCTGTTCCTTGGCCAGATCCACCAGTTTTTTGGCCTGACTGAGGTCGGTGGTGATGGGCTTTTCGACCAGGACGTCGGCCTCCTGAAGGAGAAAATCACGGGCCATCTTGTAGTGGAGACTGGTAGGAACCGCGATATTGACGGCTTTGACCTTGCCGAAGAGTTCCCGGTAATCGGAATAATAGGCTACGTTGTACTGACGGGCGCACTCCCTGCCCCGTTCCCCGTCAATCTCCGCAATTCCCACCAGTTCTACTCCGGGCATCTGTGAGTAGATCCGCACGTGGTGCTGTCCGAAATTTCCGATGCCGACAACTCCAACTCGTATCGGTTTCTTTGAAGGCATGACTAAAACCTCATTCCTTTGGTTTAAAAGCCGACACGGCGCCGGCCACCTGTTCGAGATCTCCCTCCGTGAGAGCCGGATGGACGGGCAGGGAGACGACTTCACCTGCCGCCTTCTCCGCCTCCGGATAACATAATTCCCCATAACCAAGTTTTTTATAGAGCGGCTGATGGTGAAGCGGCAGGGGATAATAGACTTTGGAGGCCACCCCGGCTGAGGTGAGGTGTTCGATAAATCTCGCCCGCTCGGGGACCCTCAAGGTGTACTGGTGATAGACGTGATGATAACCGGACGGTTCACCGGGTGTCTTGAGCCACCCAATCTCCTTGAATCGCTCGTTGTAGAAGGCGGCGTTCTTCCTGCGCTTCTCGTTGAAGCCGGGAAGCTTCTCCAACTGACAGACTCCAAGGGCCGCTTCTATATTGGTCATGCGGAAATTGTACCCGAGTATTTCATGCTGGTATTCATTGGGGGCCCCGTGGCTCCTCAGGAGGCGGACATCCCGGGCCAGTTCGTCCTTATCCGTAAGAACCATACCGCCCTCGGCGGTGGTCATGTTCTTGGTCGGATAAAAACTGAAAATGGACGCATCCCCCAGACTTCCGGCATATTTCCCGTTAAACATGGCACCATGCGCCTGAGCTGCGTCTTCAATAAGAAGAATGTGATGTTTTTCGGCCAGTTTCCTCAGGGCTGCCATGTCGGCCGAAAGTCCGAAGAGGTGGACCACCAGTATGGCTTTTATCCCGGGAACCTTTTCCAGAACCGAGGAGGCGGCATCCGGATCCAGGTTGAAAGTCTCCGGATCTATGTCGCAAAAAACAGGCACCCCCCCGCAGTAGAGAATGGAATTGGCGGTGGCTATAAAGGTGAACGGAGTCGTCAGCACTTTGTCTCCCCACCCTATTCCGGCCGCCTGCAGAGCCAGATGAAGAGCGGTCGTCCCGGATGAAGTGGCCATGGCGTGCTTGGATCCGATGTAGCGTGCAAATTTTTCCTCAAATTCGGTGACCACCCTGCCCGCAGCCAGAATGCCGGAATCCAGAACTTCCATTACTTTCTTTTTCTCTTCTTCCCCTATCAGGGGCTTGGCGATTGGTATCATTCTATACACCCGCTTTCTCCTCAATAAAAGCAAACATCATGTCTCCCTCGACCACCGTGCACGAGCCGACTTTGGCCGTGCCGCGACATTTTCCAATATTGCCCTTCTTTCCCAGAAGCACTACTTCCATGATCAGCTGATCCCCCGGGAAAACCTGTTTGCGAAAACGCATGTTATCTATTCCCCCAAGGAGGGGTATCATCCTCTTCTCCTTCCGGGATGCCAGCAACATTACTCCTCCCACCTGGGCTATGGCCTCGACGATAAGCACCCCCGGCATTATGGGTATACCGGGGAAATGGCCCTGGAAAAACGGTTCGTTGATGGTCACGTTTTTAATCCCGACCGCGCGCTTGTCATCTTCGATTTCAATGATGCGATCGACCAGAAGAAAAGGGTAACGGTGACGAAGGATTTCCATGATCTCTTTTGCTTCAATCATAATGCTGCCTCCTCGGCGTGAATGATTTTTACCAGTTCGATATTGGATCGGTGTCCGCTTCGTATGGCCAGGATGTGAGCCCCAAGGGGCCGTCCCAGGACGGCCAGGTCACCCACGAGATCCAGAACCTTGTGCCGGACGACCTCGTCGGGGAAGCGCAGGGGACTGGAATATCCGTCCCGGTGGAGCAGGAAGGCGTTTTCCAGGCTCCCTCCCAGAGCCAGGTTGCTCTTTCGAAGCGCCTCGACCTCCTCCCAGAAACCGAAGGTCCTGGCCGGAGCGATCTCTTCAATAAAGTTTTTCTCGGTGATAGAAATCTGGAGAAGCTGAGTACCCGCCACTGAGTTGGGAAAACTAGCCACGTAGGTTATTTTAAACTCATCCGAGGGCAGGGCCAGAAGCAGGGCATCCCCCAGGGAAACCTGAAGAATCTTTCGTACATAAACACCCTTTTTCTCCTTCTTCTGGTCGACGATCTCCCCTCCCTTCAGCTTCAGGGCATACGGCTGGGCGCTTCCGTCCAGAATAGGGAGCTCCGCGCCGTCGATCTCCACCAGCAGATTGTCAATTCCCAGGCTCCAGACGGCTGCCAGAAAATGTTCCACCGTCATCAACTGAAAAGCGTCACTTCCGATAGTGGTGCATCGCTCGGCACCTCCCGCCCCTTCTACTGAGATTTTCATAACGGGCTTTCCAGGGAGATCCAGGCGCTTAAAAACAATGCCGCTGTCCTCGAAAGCTCCCAGAATCCGAAGGTGTACCTTTTGGCCGGAGTGGAGACCCACTCCCGATATGCTGACCTCGCCCCTGATGGTTCTTTGAAACACTTCCACCTCTTTATTATATCGGATCGGATCGCATTAGAATTTTAACCGGGTAGAAAGAGCCTGATTCCGGCAGGGTAAAAATCCGAAGATTCCTTTTCTCTCCCGAGATAAGCTCTATGCTCCCCAGGGAAACCTGCTGTGGAGGCTTGACCGGCGGCGTTTCCAGAAGATTATCCTCTATGATGAAGCTCCCGGCGGCAATCCCGCCGACAGGGACAAAATAAAGCCCAATCCGGTGCCCCACGGAGGTAGGGTTTTCCAGGCTCAGGTTTATTTCGTAGACTGCTCCATAGTTTCCGACATTGGGCTCCCCCGTCCTGTGGTCAATGAGCCAGGGGCCGGTGACCAGATCAAAGGTTTTCTCGCCGCTTCCGGCTACATAGCTTACGGATACGGATACATCCGGTTCCTGGAACGCCCCCTTCGGATGGATCCGAAAAGGATCAAATGTTTCTTCAATGACGGGAAGGGCGGCGAGATAGGATGCCGAATCGAGAGCCTTCACTTCCAGGGAAAGTTCCTCCCCTTCCTGGATCTGAAACTCCAGCACCCCCGTGATACTGTTCTCGGCAGCCAGAATGTTCTGGACCAGGGGAGCCTCACCGCCGGGAGGCACCTGGATCAGAAAACCCGCCCGCTTGCTGAAAAAATCCAGAAAGCGAACAGCCGCCTTGTGTCCCACAAAGAGGCTGTCACGGTCAGGACCGGCCTGGGTATTCATCACCCACAGCAAAACCGGCTTCGGCGTTTCATTCTTAAGTACCACCTCGAAAATCTTGCCGCTTCCGGATTCATTCTTGTGGGAATAGAGAAGGCGCGTGCATTTATCCCGGGGAATAGTCTCCTTGAAAAGGATGCCCGCCCGATCGAAACCCTCGGGGCGATTGCTGACCATAAGAAGGTTCGCACGGGAGGTAACGACCGGGACATTTTTTATATAAACATCAATTGTCTTTTCGAGAGGATAGTAATCTTCTCCCTCCAGGCACAGCGGGAGGTGGACTACGGTGGAATCGCCTGCCGGGAGTGAATCGGGGATGACGGGGGTTTCCCTGAGGTAGGCTCTGGCGCCGGGTTTCAGTTCCAGGTAGAAGTTGGCGATGTAAAGAGCGGCCTGGCTCAGCAGTTCTGCTGGGGCCGGCGTTCCTGTCACCTGCATCTCGGCGCTTCCAGGAACACTCCCGGCCCACTCCTTGATTACGATGGGGACTTCCACCTTGCTCGCGCCGCGTTCTATGAGAATCACGGTCCTCCCGGCCTTTTTAGCGGTGACCGTAACCGTGTCCTTATCCTGAATTACCGACACCGAAAGGAGTGAAGAATCATAGGAGACCGCAATTTCACCCTTTACCAGGCCGGAGAGCTCAATTTCGTCGGAGCCGCCGACCGGAAGAGTCAAACTTTTTTTCGAGACTTTCAGAGAATACTCCAGGACCGCTTCGCGCAGGTTCTTAATCCACAGGTTCCCCAGATCTTCCGGAAGACTGTGATTCATCCTGGCCAGATCAGGATCCACGGCGATAATGAGACGATCCTTCCATAGAATAGAATAAACCGCTCCATCTTTCTCCAGATGAATATCACAGACCGGCCAGTTTTTTCCGATGAGCGTCATGAGACGCCCGGATATGAGGTCAGCCCTGTCTTTAGCGCTGAGCTTTCCCGCAGGGGAAATTTTCATAACCACCCTGCTTCCCAACTGAACCTCACCCACGGAAGGAGCTGACAGCGCCTTTATTGCGGGGCTCACCAGCAGAATCAGAAGAAGAAGAGCAATACTCTTAATTCTAATCCCTGGACGGCGCATCCCCGGTACTCGTTCCCTCTTTAATTTCATCCAAAACGGCCTCAAGTCTCTTAACCCTCTCCAGGAGTTTCGGGACCTGTCTCAAAGCGGCCTGAAACCGCAACTCCTGACGGTGATTCTGAATGGGATAGCCGGACACCATGCTGCCGGGCGCGATGTCCTTGTCCACCCCGGAGCGGCTGGCGACAATCGTGTCGGAGCCGACTTTAAGGTGCTGGCCTACTCCGGCCTGGGCTGCAATCAGAACGCGATCGCCAATCCTGGTGCTCCCGGCGACACCGGACTGGGAAATAATTATGGTATCCTCCCCGACCTGCACATTGTGCGCAATCTGAACCAGATTGTCTATTTTGGATCCCCGGCCTATCAGTGTATTGCCGGTCGTCGCTCTGTCGATGGTCACACAGGCCCCAATCTCGACGTCTTCCCCGATGACCACGCTTCCGACCTGGGGAATCTTGACATGGCGATGACCTTCTTTGACATAGCCGAATCCGTCGGCCCCGATGACGGAATTGCCGTGGATAACGGTGCGGGCGCCGATGGTAATCCGATCCAGTATCACGACTCCCGGATAAATCATTGCGTCTTCCCCTACGACCACCCGATCTCCCAGATAGACTCCGGCCTGAATCACGGCCCCCCGGCCCACGACTACTTCATCTCCCAGAACCGCATAAGGGCCTACATGAGCCCCTTCCCCGATGACGACGGCACGGCCCATAACGGCCGTGGGGTGGATTCCCGGGGAGAAAGACTTCCCCGGATGAAATAGCTTGAGAGCCTTGGCATAAGCCAGGCGGGGATGACTCACCCTGAGAACCGGTTTTTTTGAAAGGCCGACCGAAAGAGGAACAATAAGTGCCGATGCCGCGGAATTTTCAGCCATGGAGAGCATCCTATCGTCCTTAACCCAGGTGAGTTCGCCTTCGCGAGCCTCATCAATCCCGGCAACACCGGAGATTTCCGGATCATCTCCAAGAAGTTCCGCCCCCAGAAGCGACGCAATCTTTGAAAGTCTTATCTTCATTGTTCCTGGCTCTTGAGTGATTTTAATACATCCTCCGTGATATCCAGCCCGCCGTATTCCACCCCGCTGTTGACGATGACCAGGTTCAGTCTCTTTTCCCTGGCGACAGCCTGCACGGATTCCTTCACCTCTTCCTTGAGAACCTCGTTCACTTTCTGCCACCGCTCCCCGCTCTCAGTGATCCGGCTTTCAATGTTTCTCCCGAAGTCCTTTTTCTGGCGGGATTCCATGAAAATCTGGTATCTCTCCGCCCGGTATTTCTGCCAGGATTCCCTGAATTTGGGCCACTCGGCCGCAATTTTTTCAGTCATAACCGTCCCCGGCAAAAGGTTCTGCCGCGGTCTTAAACATCCCCAGGATGCCAGGCATAAAATGATGGCCACAACGAAAAATAAAGTCTTCCTCACCTGGGTTTCTCCTCCTTTATTGCCCGGGCGGAAATCTCCGTGAGATCTTCGCAGTCCAGGGAGCTGATATATCCGGCCAGGACAAGAGGGACACGCTTTTTGCGGGCAACTTTTCCCACCATCCCCTTCAATTCATCCACCATGGTGAGAAAAAGCCGCTCCCTCTGTTTTTTCAGAGATGACAGGGCCTCTGCTTTTTTGGCATATTCTTCCTTCTGGGATTTCTCGATCAGTTTCCTCTTCTCCATCACTCTCTTGAACATGTCCTGCTCAATTTTTTTAAGCCTCTCCGCCAGTTCTGTCTTCTTCTTCTCATACTGCTGCCCGGCCTGCTCCATCGCTTTATTCTGCTCCGCCTGGAGCTGGAGCATCTTCTCGTTGTACTCGCGCTTTAAATCCTGGGGTTGATTGAAATTACCCAGGGCCAGTTGAGCCGGCGGGACTCCCGTTTTCCCTGAAATTTTCACGGCGGCTTTCTCCTGTATAGCGCTCACCTTTTGCGACAACTCCGCATCCAATCGCACTTTAAAAGCAAAAATTTCCTTGCGTAGAGCGACCGTCTCAAGAGAGCGGAGCCTCTCACTCTCCTGGTGCATCCCGGCCACCATCGTCTCTTTTTGGGCACTTTCATCTTCAGCGATCTTGTTCAGCTCGTCCTGAATTTTATTCCGCTCCTCGGTCGTCGCGGCCACCTGTATCTTGAGCTGAAGGTTCAGTTTTCTGGCCTGATTGGCCTGCAGCATTTTCATCTCAAAACTGTTTGATTCCGCATCCTGCTTCTTCTGCAATTCCTCGATGCGCGCTTTAACCTTCTGCTCAAGTTCCAGCGTCTTGGCTGCAACCTGGCGCTTGCTGAGAAGGTAGAGATCGTCCACGGAGTCACGAATTTCGGCATAGACCATTTTTTTCTCAGCGGCATGAGGCCCCCGGATTTCCTCCTCAGAGGCAGGAAAACCGCCCTGATCCTCTTCCTGAGAGTTGGTATTCCTGGCCTTCTGCATCCGCGTAAATTTTTCCTCAATCGCCCTGATCGTCTCCACCGCTTGTTTCTTGTTTTCCGTCAGTTCCTGCTCCAGTTGTTTTTTGATGCGAAGCATCTCTTTTTCCATCTCTCCGGCGGCCTTGACTCTCTCCCGCTTCAATCCAAGCATATGCTCCCCCAGCAGAGTGTCCATGACCCCCTCGGAAGAAGAAGAGAGAACTCCCTCCATTTCCGTAACCTTCCGATCAAGCTCCATGAGGCGATCCCATGAGGGAGACAGCCTGAGCAACTTCTGGAAATCAACGACTCCAATCGGAAGAGCGTCCTCCGCAGAGGCGAACTTGAAGAGTTCCTGGTGGCGCAAACCCAGAAAGACCACCCCTGAAATGATCAGAACCAGGGGAATCAGCAGGAGATATCTCTTCTTCACTGTCGGAAATCTTCCCCGGCCAGGAATCCCTTGACTACGTCATCGGTCACGTTGGTTCCTCCGTACATGACCTCTTCCTTGTCCAGAACCAGTTTCAGCCCTTTCCCCCTGGCGATTTTATCCACCGTATCCGATACTTTTTTGAAAAGAGGTTTCAGCATCTGATTTTTCTGGGATTCGAACCTTTCAGTATACTGCTTCAGCAACTCTTCCCTCTGGGCCGGAGAGCTTTTGCCGGCCTTTTCTTTCAGCTCCTTTTCCATGTCCTGATAAATTCTGACAAGTTGAACGTCCACCGTCAGAAAGGGTTTCAGGCTCCGAATGACTTCCTGGTCGAAATAGCCGATTCCACTGCTGTCCTGGGGTATGCTCACCGGTTCGGCCAGCTTTTCGGCGCTCTGAAATTTTTTGATGACGTCCTGCGTGATGTCTTCCGGCCCGCAGACGACGATCTTTTTGTCCAGGATAACCGTCATCGCTTTCTCCCGGGCAACCTGGGCGACCGCCGCCTCAGCCCTCTGAAACAAGGGATTTGAGATCTTGACTCTACGCTGATCGAGCTGCTCTTTCAACTTCATGAAAAGCTCCGTCTGCCTGGCGGGTTCCAGTTTCCTGGCCTCATTCACAAAGTGCTTCTGAAGCTCCTCCTCATAGGCTTTTAGAGCCTTGTCCGCCTCCTGGAACTCCCTCAGATTCATGATCTGAGCGCGGTCAATCTGTCCGACGGAGGGGCAATACAGCGCCCGTTTCAGGCTGAAATACTGCCATCCATACCAGATCCCGACAATCAGGATGCCAAGAGCCAGCAGCGGTAGAACTACCCCCATGACATTTTTGAACTTCAATTTCTTCACCCTGTCTCCTCCCTCGACGTTCACATGATTAAAACGTCTGTCCTATCCCGATGGAAAACCTCTTATCCTGCTCCCCAAATGCATAATCAACCCGGATCACCCCGAGTCCCAGCGTGGGAAAAACAATTCTGAGTCCCGCCCCGAAATCCTTTTTAAGCGACATGTCGGCCTGACCCGGTATCCAGGCATTTCCGGCATCGGCGAAGATTGCGCCCTTCAGCATCTTGATATTGGCTATTGGGAAGCGATATTCCAGATTGAAGACGAGCATATTCGTTCCGTAGAATGAATTGTCCGGGTAGCCCCGAATAGTGTCGGTCCCGCCAACATAAAAATTTTCAGTAATGGGAGCGGAACCGCTGATATTCCCCCCCCAGGCCCTGAAGGCAACGGTTTTGTCATGGCGCAGGGGAAAATACTTGCGCCACTCCAGCACCGACTTGGTGTAATCGAAATCACCCTTCAACAGACCTCCGGCCAGTTCGACCGAGGCATTAAGATAGTTTCCTTCGTAAGGATTGAAGACGTCATCGCGGGTGTCATAAATGGCCCCCAGCGCCGCACTGTTGACCGCGCGCATCCCATTGGTCACTCCCGTGACCGTAAACTGCGAATCGGCGCTCTGCTCGATGGTTATTTCCTCGTGTTTAAGGGTCAGAAAAAGCCTCATGTCATCGTTCAAGAGCTTCCCGTAGGTTACGTTTCCCCCGGCCCGCTTGTCATTATAATAGGCATACTGCAGGGGCTGGACCCCGTAAACCGGCTGCCTCAATTCCTGGAAGGCACTGTTGTAGAATGAAAAGCCCAGGGAATCCTGAAGCTTGTTGATGGCCGGATCATAAAAACTGAGACTCAGGGTATCAATGTTGACCCCGCGCTGCCACTGCGCTGACGCCGTCTGTCCCCGCCCCCCGAGGTTCTTCTCGCTGTATGAGACGGCGCCGGTCAATCCGGGCTGCATGGGGCCGCCGCCGCCGCCTGAATAGCCAAAACCCAGGGTCGCCAGGCCGGTCTTCTGTTCCTTGACCTTCCAGGCCAAAACCACCTTGCCGGGCGCGCTTCCGGGCTCGACATCCACATTTACCGTCTCAAAATATCCCAGGTTGTTAAGCCGCTCCATGTCCCTCTTGATCTTCTTCTTCCTTATAACCTGCCCCGTCCGGGTGCGCAGATTTCTCATGACGACATAGGTCTTGGTCTTTGTGTTCCCCTCTACCCGGACATCCTCCACGACGGCTTCCACGATGTTGATGGTGACGACGCCGTCATCGTCAATATTGCCACGGATGGTATTCAAGACATAATCATGTTCTTCGTAGTATTTATTCAGGGTATCGTAATCCCCCTGCATGGCCTTCCTGTTGAAAAGCTCCCCCGGTTTGACCTTGACCATCGGGCGTAAAACGGAATCGGAATAGAGGCTGGAGCCCTCAATCCGGACACCTTTCACCTCGACTCCGTCCTGAATCGTCAGGCTGAGTTTTCCCTCGGGCGAAAAATCAATGCCGGTGACGTGTGATGATTTCATCACATAGCCGAGATTTTCACTATAGTAATTGTTAATAGCCGAGATGTCATCTCCCAGCGCCGTTTTATTGAGAATCTTACCCACCTTGGTACCCAGAAGATTCATCAGTGTCTCCGTATCGACAATCTGGTTGCCCGAGATCGCAATTTCCGTCACCACCGGATTTTCGATGACCCTGAAAGCGACCCTGACACCGCCCGCATAAGGAGTCGAACTGACCCTGACATCGGTAAAGCAGCCCATCTCATAGATGGCCCGGATATCGCGATTCAACTTGGGTTCAAGGTATGGATCCCCTACCTTGACATTAAGTACTTTAAGGATCTCATCGGCGCTGATCGCGGAATTTCCCTCGACCAGGACGGCCGTCACTCTGGGGAGGGCCGCCTCCTCGGGCGGAGCGCCTTGCTCCTGAGGTATCTCAGTGGGAAGAGGACTTTCAGCCGGGCTCTCCGATTCCGCCGGGGCGGGGGGGGACGGCGCTGCGAGCGGGAGATTCTCCTGCGTCTCCTGGGGCATAGGAGAAGGAACCGGGGAAGGCGACTCCAACGGCTGAACCGGCCCCCCGGCCTGATTGTTCGCGCTGGAAGAAGCAGAAAATTGATAGATACAGAAAAGCGTGAAGAATATAATAAGTACTTTTAATATTATAACCCGCCTGGGTTGCATTTTTCCCTCCTCAAGTCCTTAAGGGTAAAAAAAAAGACCCTTTTGAAACGGAATTTTCGACAGGCACCCGGTAACTCCTCCCCAATCAAAAGTAAAAGCGACTTTGAATGCCAAAGGTGTTTCTCCCCTTGTCATCCTGGGTGTACTTAAGGATTGTCCTTTTGAAAAGAAGATACTCCAGCCCCCAGAGGCGCTGAATCTCCCCGAGACCGCTGAAGAGCCGCGTAAATGAAAGCAGGAGACGTTCATCCGGCCCGAAAGCCTTGGCAACCCGAAGGGACTGAGCTCCGCTCATGGTATAATCGAAGGAGACGTCGCTCAAGCCGAAGCTTCTCTGAATGGCCAGGGTTATCGGCTGAAGAAATCCCGTATCCATCAGGCCCACCAGGGCTGAATCCGCCATCCCGCTTATAAGTTTTCCCTCTATCTGTGCCTGAGAGATGGGAGGGTCGGAGGTCAGCCTGACGGAGAGGTTCGGCGGCCGGCCGGAGACATCCGCAAAGACTTTTGAATCACCGGCCTTGGTCTCCAGGTTGATGTCCAGTTCCGGAACCGCCGACTCCGAGCCGTCAAAGTGAGCCAGCCCGCTGACCAGGCGAAACGGCCTGTTGAATAGTGTGACCGTCCCACTATTAAAATGAATGTCCCCGCCGAGCTGGGTCTTATCCGAGCTCTTGCGGAAGACTACGGAGCCTTTGCTGTTCAACGAACTGCTGATGAGTCTGGCGACGTTGAGGCTCAACCAGACATTTTTTTCCAGCGTCAGCGCCATGTCAATGTCGGCCGGGATGGAGGCGGTCGCAGCGGAGAGGCTTTGAGATTCGCCCTCCTTGGTGGGTTGAGCCGTCGGAATTTTGATCGTGGCGTCCGACACCGAGAGTTCCCCGCTTAGTAGGGGGCGGGAGCCTCTCTGCCCTTTAAGGGTCACCCCATGCGGCGTCGTTAGGGTGGCTGAAAAATCATTATTCAGAATCTGTATCGCTCTGGCGACAAAGCTTAGATCAACTTCAGCCAGGCGCGCCTTATCAAAATCAGCGGTTCCCTGGAGGTTGAAGGAACCCGCCCCCATCTTTCCTTTAAACTCTTCAATAGCCAGGCGCTCTCCTTTAAGAAAAATCCGCACCCAGAGGTCTTCGATGGGCTTCTTAAGGCGGGCCAGGGTCAGGGAACCGTTTTTAACCTCCAGGCTTCCCTCCATTCTGAAATCGGAGGCCGTTCCGGAGATGCTGACATCCCCGCGCATCTTACCGCTGGAGCGGCTGACAATATTCCCGAAAACGTTAAGACTGTCCAGGTCATCCTCATCCAGGATCGCCTTGAGACTGAGAGGCCCTTCGCTGACGAGCTTTCCATCCTTCATGGCCAGGGGCACTCTTCCAGACGCCCGGGCCTGGTGCTTGCCCTTGATGAGCCGAATATCCTTGAGAGAAACAATGCCTCCGGAAGCACCCCCGTAACCGCTGAAACTGTCAAAGGAAAGCCAGCCCAAAAAGCCGTTCTTTACGTTGAAGCTGGTGGTTATTTCCGGCATGTCCGTAAACCCGCCGGCCTCGAACTGAAGATCCAGAAGTCCCCCCAGCCGCCTGGCCTGTGGCAGGAAAAGCCCCAGAAGGCGCATATCCACGGACTGAAGACCCACGGTTAAGGCTGTCTTACCCTGTAAATCAACGATCCCCTGGGCGGAGGCGCTCCCCTCTCCTCCCTGAAAAGCAAAATTATCGACCGTCAGCGTCGTCCCGGAAAACTTCGAATCGAGTGCGGTATTGGAGATGGGGACCGCTCCGAAATTCCCCTTATCCAGCGAGATTTTTAAGACTACGGCCGGAGCCGCATAAAGACCCTCTGCGGTCAAGGCGCCGTTTAACTCCCCGCTGAATTCTTTCGCCTTAGAATAACCGGAAAAAACCAGAACATCTTCCAGGCGGCCATGGCGAACCTCCGCCCGAAGTGACACGCCATTCGACTGCGGGCTTGCTCCCTTCCCGGAGAGCCTTTTCCAGGTCAATGGAAGAATAGATAATCCGTTGGGAAGAAAACCTGAAAAATCGTACTGCCCCGCCCCTTTGACTAAAGAGAGAGAATCGATGGAAAATCCCTTTTTATCGTAGGTGAAAACCCCCTTCAGAGAGTCAAAGACGAGCCTGCGGAAGTGCGGAGCCTGGATGTCCAAAGAGGCATGGGCTTCCGGATCCGTATAAGTCCCGGAAAGTACGAGTTCCATGTTTCCCACGCCGCTGAGACCCGTCAGGGAGGGGTTCAGATCCGCCAGGACTTCCAGGGGAAAATCTCCGGCCGCCAGGCGGCCTTTCAGAGTGCCCAGCGGATTCACATTAAGACTTCCGCGCAACCGGCGTCCCTGCATAATAGAAGCGGAAAAATCAATATCAGTGCCGACTTTCGCCGAATCCGGGGCAAAGGAAGCCTTGACTCTCCTGATCCGGTGATTTCCGACATATAGATTCCTCAAATTTAAATTGCCGCTTAAAAGCGGTCCTTTCAGGGTTCCCTGGATCCTCAGGTTGCTGTCAACCGAGCCTCGAAGGTTCCACCCGGCCCATGGAGTCAGAGCCAGCAGAGTGGAAAGATTGCCCTTCTCCGCCTCAAGAAAGAGATTCAACTTCCCGCTTTTGCCGAGACCCACTTTCCCGGACAACTGGTATTGGCCGCTCGACTGGCTGAAACGGAGAGGCTCAAGAGTAATTTCATCCGGAGAGGCGCCGAAGGCCGCCTGAAGAGCAAAGGGAGAATATCCCGCAAAGCCGTCATAGACATCCAGGTTGCCCACGAGCTCAAGGCCGGGGAAAGTCCCCCGCAGGCTTCCCTTTCCGGAAGCCGTCCCTCCTATCAGCGGCTGTTCCCAACCCTCCATAAATTTTTTCCAGGCAGTAAGAGAAAGTCCGTCCTTTATTTTCGAAATTTCCATCCTGGGGACTTCCCATTTTAGATCCACCAGGCGGCGGGCCGGAACCAGGCTGCCGCTAAGAGAGAGAGCGGCCGCATCTCCCGCCAGGTAAAAGTCCGCAATGGACAGCTTCCCTCCATCCCAGGAGCCATCGGCCCTGACCATTTCAAGGGGAATTCCCGAGAGCGAAGAATTCTTAAAAGTTCCGTCCACCAGGAAAATTCCCCGCTTTCTGTCCCCGCCCAGAAATACCGTCCCGCTGACCTTCCCGGCGGAATCCGGAACACTTTCTCCGAGAGACAGAAGGCCGCCCGGTTCCACCTCATCAAGCTTTCCCATGGCCCACCAGGCGCCATCTCTCCCGTACCGGGCGGACAGCCCGAGACGCCCGCCGGAGCGCCTCTTAAGAGAGCCATGGAGGGCATAGCTCCCCCTCCGGCCGAAAATCTCCGTCTCCATCGAGACCGTATCTCCCGCAGGCGCCTTAACGGAAGACCCGGTGGACCTTCCGACAGAGGCCAGATACAGACGGGGAGAGCTCGCGCTCAGGTAAAGCTCCTCGCCCGCCCCGAAATTCTTGAAACCCTTGATTAAAACAGGGTTTCCTCCCAGCTTGACCTTAATTCCCGCCGTAAGAAGCGAGCGTTCTTTATAGAGCAGACTCCCTCTTATATCGCCGGCAAAAAAACGGCCCAGGGTCAGTTCCCCGCGGGAAATTTCCCCCCGGGCGAAGGGGGAAGAAAAAGAACCCTGCACCTGCCCCTTAACATCGGCCGAGCAGGAAAGTGTTCCCCATCCAGGCACCTTTAGAGCGGGAATGTCCCGTCCGAAGGCCAGGAAACTTAGATTCAACCTGTCCTTCCAGGGGTCCACCAGGCCCCTGGCCGCGACGCTTCCCCGCCGCCCGAGCCGGCCGTCTAGCCACAGGGTTTTTCCCCCATACACAAAACGACTCTCAAGACCACTCAAGCGGGCATTCCCAAGAACGATCGGGTCGGCTCCCTCGCCCAGTATGGATAACTCCACCTCCCCTTTCCCCGAAAGCGCTTTCATCGGCAGGGAGACAATACCCGCCAACGGGTCAAAGGAATGTGCTCTCATACCAAAAAGGAACAAGGGAGATTTATCCGCCAGGGCCAGGCCGGAGCCTGAGATGGAACTTCCCAGCCAGTTCGCCTTGAAATCCCTGAAATGCCACAGATCGAACTGATTGTAAAAATCAAGCGAGACACCGGAGAGCGGCTGCGAAAAAACCCGGCAATCGGATGATGTCAGGGTACCCTCAATGAGGGGATTCATGGCGTCGCCCCGGAGTTTTATTACGGCTGAGGCCTCTCCCTTAAGCTGGCCTCCCTTATTGAGGCCCAGATAGCCGGACAGGTCCTCAAGGGAAATCCGGGGCGCCTTTAACAGGAGGCTGAGCTTCGGGGAGATAAAATTACAGACATCGCCGGAAACAACAAATGGAATAGAGCCCCAGAAGCCGCTGAGGGAATCTATAGAGACAAAATCGTTGGTAAGCAAGAGCGCTCCGTCGATCTTCGAAAACACCTGGGGCAATCCCTTAAGTTTAAGAGATACCTTGTTGAGAGTCACATCGCCCTGCAGGTCCGCGACTGGAAAGCCTCCCTGGGATTCCGAGCCGAAATTCCCATTCATAAGAATGGCGACTTCTGCAGTACCGCCCCGGACCAGTAAATCCGGATTGTTCAGAAGATAATTGCCCCACTTCCTCGCATTCAGCCGATCGCCTTTCAGAGAGAGGTTCCAGGAGGATAAATCCTTCTTAAGCCGGCCCCGGCAACTGAAATTACAGTTGGTTTTCGCATCCTTCTCGGCCCACCTGAAAGCCATGTCGGCGGCATCCCGCCCTGAAAAGTCCAGGGAGCCGCCTATTCCATGAAACGCGCCGCTGAGATGCCTGTTTTCGGCGGCATCGGAGAAGACGATGAGGCCGTTTTTCATCTCCACGCTCCCCTGGAACTTGAGCCAGGCGGGAGGGCCCTCCCTCGATGGCGCCGCACCCGCTGAGGGGCGAATCACCCCTTTCCAGTTCACGGCGCCCTTTTTATCGCGCTTCCAGAGGAGATATGGCTTGTGCAGAGCGATCTTTTGGATTCCACCCAGAAGGCTCCTGGAGGACAGGCAATCCTTAAGGCTCAGATCGAGAGCGAGATCCTGAACCTCCGCCAGAACGGCCTCGTTCGAATCCTTAAGGACGATATTTTGGGCCCGGATGGAGCGGGGGGTGATCCTGAGGTGGTCAATGGAGAGGCTCCCGTTGAGGTTCTTTTGAATCGATTCGGCGACCCAGCCGCCGACCTGGGAGGGAAAAAAGGAGAGGAGAAGCCCGAGAGCGCCCACCGCGACCAGGACAAAAAGAAAAACACAAAATAGCCCCTTCAGGAGCTTGATTGCGATCGCCTTCATTTCCCGTTCATTATACCATATCTGTCCAGATTTGGTAAATCGGAACGCCCGGGGTCAGACCTAGACAATATGCTCTAATTTCCCCTCGGTTGCCCCTAAGAACGGATCGTGCCCAGGTAGGGCAGGTTGCGGTACTTCTGCTGGTAATCAAGTCCGAACCCCACCACGAAACGATTGGGAACCACAAAGCCGTTATAATCGGGTTCTATGGGAACCAGGCGCTCGGCGGGTTTGTTAAACAAAGTGCATATTTTAAGACTCGCCGGATTTCTCAATTTCAGGTTGTTCTGCAAAAAATATAGAGTATTCCCGTTGTCGATGATGTCCTCGACTATGATGACGTGCTTCCCGTCTATGGAGGTATCCATATCCTTGAGAATCTTGACATCCGTCGGATGGTCGTGGCGCCCGTAGCGGGTCACGACCATGTAGTCTATGACGAGCTGAAGATCGATGGCCCGCGCCAGGTCGGCCAGAAAGATAACGGCTCCCCTCAGCACGGCCAGAAGAACAAGATCTTTTCCGGCATAATCGGCGGAAATCTCTTTTCCCAACTCCGCAATGCGCTTGCGGATATCTTCTTCGGTAAACAGAATTTCCTCGATTTTATCGTGCATCATCCATCTCCTTCAGGCTCTCTTAATGCAAAATCTTGAGAAATAATACTTTTTGCGTTTTTTCGCTCACCCGCGCCCGCTCATCCAGGCGACAGCCCATAAGCCACAGAATTTTTTCCCGGTCAACGAGAAGGGGAATCTTCTCCCTCTGCCGCCTCGGCACCTTTTCATCAATGAGGTAATTTTTGACTTTCTTGAAATCGCTCATGCCTAAGGGGATGAAGCGGTCTCCATCCATTCGCCGGCGCACCAAGAGCGGCGTGCATACCGCATCGAGATCCAGGAAGGCCGTATCCGCTCCGCTTTGGCAGATTGCAGGAGGCGTATCAAGGATCGAGGCCTCCACGACCAGGCCCCATGGGTCCAAAGTCGTGCGGCCAGGAATGGCCAGCTCAAGCGAAACCGGCGCCGTAACATCCACGGAAACACCCCCGGTCAGCTTCAATATCTTATATTCCCGTTCGGCCATAAGGCCGCCCGGCAGGTAAAAGCTCCGTCCGCTTCCTCCTTTGAGGAGCGAAAATAGGGCCTGGGTGTGCCTCATGGTTATGCCGCAGAGATCCCCCTTCATCTCCCGGATGGCCTCCCGCAGAACCCTGGAACCCAGCGCCAAAGGCAAGTTTTTAAAAGCGTTGATATCTATTTGAAGCGTCTCTCCACTCCGCGAAACTACCTCTCCAAAAAAGCGACGGGCTTCTTCATTAAGGAATCGTTCATCCTCTCCGCACAGAAGGGCGGTCGCGGCCAGGACCTCCCGCAGAGCCTGATTGTATTCGCGCTCCAGGAGAGGAAGAAGTTGATGACGTATTTTGTTCCTGAAAAATGCGGGATCAAGATTGGTGGCGTCTTCACGAAACGACAACCGGGCCGTCCGGCAGTAGTCCTCCACTTCCTCGCGCGATATATCGAGGAGAGGGCGTATAACTCCCTCCCCGCTTAAGGGCAGAATCGCCTCCAGGCCCGCGGTCCCGGCCCCCCTCAAGAGCCTCATGAGAACCGTCTCGGCCTGGTCGTCGCGGGTATGGCCGGTGGCGATCCTGTTGGCGCCGATTTTTCGGGCCAGATCAAAAAAGGCCCGGTAGCGGACCCGGCGCCCGCTCTCTTCGAGGCCGGCCTTCTCCTCCTCAGCCAGTCGGGGAACATCCGCCGTCACCAGGTGAAAGGGACGGCCCAAGTCTTCTGCGAAGTTTTTGACGAAGCAGGCGTCGGATTCCGAATCTTCCCCGCGGGTTTTGTGATTTATATGGACGATCTGAATAGAAAGTTTAAGATGGCCTGCAATAGCATTTAAGACATGCGCCAGGGCGACCGAATCGGCGCCCCCGGAGACCGCCACCAGGACTGAGTCTCCTTCGGACAGCATGCCGAAACGCTTGATGGTGCCGAGAACTCGGCGCTGAAAAGCTTCTTTTTTCATGGAATCCCCGAGCCTCCCGACGCCGGCTGTCTCCCTCAAACTCCGAGTTTGGCCAGTTCTTCTTTCTGGATGAGGTAGAAGTGTTCGGGAGCCGGGAACTGGCTGGTTTTAACGTCCTGGTGATACTGGCGGAAGGCATCCTCGACCATGGGAGAAAGGTTGAGATACTTTTTCACGAACTTGGGCTGGAAGGCCTCGAAGAGGCCGACCACGTCGTGCATGATGAGAAGCTGGCCGTCGCAATGGGGACCGGCGCCGATCCCCAGAGTTATTATGTCCAGCTCCTTATAAATAAGCTCGGTGACCTTGGCGGGCACGCACTCCAGCAGGATGGCGAAGGCCCCCGCCTCCTGGATGGCCTTGGCGTCCGAGATGAGTTTTCTGGCCGTCTCGGCATCGGTTCCCTGAGTCTTATATCCTCCCCACTGCAAGGCAAACTGGGGAGTCATCCCGATGTGACCCATGACGGGGATCCCCGATCTGACCAGCTTTTCAATGACCGGCGCCATGGTCGCGCCGCCCTCGAGCTTGACCGCGTCCATGGAGCACTCGGAGAGGAAGCGTCCGGCATTCCGGACCGCCTCTTCCAGGCTTATCTGGTAGCTCATATAGGGCATGTCTCCGACCAGAAAGGAGTGTTTGGCCCCCCGGGAGACCGCCTTGGCGTGGCTGATCATGTCGTCCATGGTGACCGGAAGCGTGGTGGAATACCCCAGGACGGTCATCCCGAGAGAATCCCCCACCAGGATCATCTCTATTCCGGCCCGATCCTGAAGAAGAGAAAAGGGGTAATCGTAGGCGGTGAGAAAAGAAATTTTCTCCCCTTTCGCCTTCATCTGGCGCAGGGTCTGGATGGTCACTTTCTTTCTATCCATGTTTTCCTCCTTGAGTTCAGCTCTTCCGATCAAAATAGATGCTCTTGCCGGTTGCGGAAAGAGGAATTCCCATTACAAAGTCCGATTTACTCAGCCCCAGCATCCTGGCGGCCACTCCTATGCGGTACATGATCCGGTTATCGGCATTGAGGATGCTGGCCGTCTTCACCGCCGAGCCGATTGCGATCCCAAGGTCCAGGATCCTGAGAGCGCACTGGGGACCCTTGAATTCCTTCTTTTCGACAGGCGTCAGGGCGGCGCAGGAATCAAGGCCGCAGGCCCCGCAGTTAAGGCCGGCGGGTTTGGCTTCTTTTAAGCCCACCAGCAAGACCGCCCCTGAGGCGCGTACGTTCTCTCCGTCCCGCACAAAGCCCTTGTTCCCGCACTCCTCGGCATATTGGACCATCCGGTCGGCCAGGCGGACAATTTCCTCCTCGTTAAGTATCCGGATTTCAAGGAAATCCTGCCCCACGCCCTTGGGAGCGGTCCGGGCCGAGAGGGCCATGAGCTCCGCCACCATGGAAAGAGCGTTCATGCTACGGCCACCTCCGGGCGGGGCACGGCCAGGTCTTTGGCACCCTGGGCTGAAATTTTGAGCTGGGGAGCGTTCTTCTCCATCTGCTCCATGAGGAGGGCGGCATATTTTACCTTTTCACGAATGGCCCCGGCCAGGGCATCTTCCGAGACCCACGGCTTGTACATGCTGCCGACGCTTACGCCCGGCTCGATCTTGAAGTAACAGGGGGAACAGACCCGGGCCATCTCGGGAGCTTCCATAAGCCTGTTAAAGCCGCCGAAGGAGTCGAAAAGATAGACATGAATGTCCATCGGAATTTTGACCGCTTTCCGGATGGAGGCCAGTTGAGGCAGGGTCAGATCGGCCACCGGGTTGAAGGTGGTGGCCCCCAGGCTCTCAAGCACTTTGGCCCCGGCCGCATTGGCGTGCCCGGCAAAAACGGAGACTTTGAAGACCACGTCTGACGGCAGATCTCCCTTGAGCTTCATCTGGTTCAGGAGATAGAGAACTCCTTCGTCCCATACCAGGAACCCCCTGAGTCCAACCTCGATGCAGCGGTAGATATCCTGGAGCAGGTGATTTAACTGGTCGGATCCGTGCATCCGAAGGCCGCTCAAAGCGCCCTCAGGGGTGGCCACCTGGCGGCTGATGTCCCAGAGAGGCCGGGGACCGGGCGTCATTATCAGCTCTATTTTTTCCTCCGCCGCCATGGCCGCCATCTCGCGAAGTTCCCCGCGATCCAGGAAGCTGGCTCCCATGACCGTGCAGATGAGCTTATGAAGAGGGACTTTCCTTTTCTTCATTTCGTCGAGGGCCGCCTTCATGGTGGAGGGCCGCTCGATTCCCGAAACCTCCATCCGGCAGTGGGCTCCGTCGGGAAAAGTGAGGGGGGAAGAGGGAAGATCGTACGCGTCACGCCCGGGAATCCCGTATTTTTCCATGATACCTGCTACTTTGTCCATGGTAAAACCTCCTCTGTAGAAAATTTATGCCGAATCCCTACGGATTTTGAAACCTTGTGGCCCTGAGATCTTCGTCGCCAGCCACTCAATTCCTCTGCTCCGGAGAGAGTATCATTAAAGGAGGAAAAAACCGAGCCTGAGCTGCAAATCATGCTATTGCTCCGTTTGAATTTCCAACAGCGACGTGAACCCCGCCGCGCTTAATGCCGTGGTGTTCCAACGACTTGTTCACATTCTTTGTCTGTATCATAATTCAAGCCGAGTTTGCCGCAAAACTTCCGCACCCGCTCTTCCGGGATCTCCTTGCTGATGAATGTAGAATGGATCGATGAAATCATCATACTATTGCAGGAGAACGCAGCCACTCTGATAGAGATGGAGATGGATTGCTGTCTTCGCAGTCGCACACCGCTCGGCTATTTCTGCGAAGGCGATGAGATTTGCAAGTGTGGCTACCGTCGGCCTTGGCCATATCGTGCACATTGCAACGTGCGCCTGTCCCGACACGGAGTGCTCTTGCAGGAAGATGAGAAGTCATGCAGGCGGAGAATTTCCTTCGAGATAGAGTATGGAATCGGCAGGGGCGAGATCTGCGAGCGCTCGGAGGAAGGCTGGAAGATCCTTGGCTTTGTAAACCTTCCACTTCGGTATCCTGTAGTCCATCAATGCCCTTTCGTTAGTCTGCGGGCACCGCGTTGAACAGTTTTGCCACGAATTCCACATCATTTTTTCTGTGCGAACGCCCAGTATCGCATGAGCTGCGAGTGCTGCGCTGTAAGGATACGACAAATTTATGCGAGTCAGCTAGATGCGCTTGTTCGAATGCAAGCTCAGATTGGCTTCGCGAAATCGCCAATGCTTGGGGCGGTAAACGGGGCTTGCCTGCTTGGTGGGATCTCTTCCGTCACCTGCGTCGCCCTGTAGGAGAACGGTTCTTTCGTGGTCGTGCGCACAGTCGGACCGTCAATAGCTTTCATGTCAGAGGTGACCGTGCAAATTTTTTCCTGTACGTGAGTTGCCTTCGCAGTACCCCGTATTACCTCAAGCGCTCCGAGCGATTCGCCGGAGTCTGGATCAGTTACCTCGGCTCCAATGGAGTAAATCAAGAACCGCTGTCCAGGTCTAATACCGTCCTGCGAGCCGACAGTGAGCACGAGCGTGTACTCATCAATTACTTTGGCAACCTTGACAATCATTAGGTTCACCTCACAAACTACAATTTCTTGGAATGGATGGTTTTACTATGAGCTGTGAGAGCTCTTCTTTGTTGTTCTGCAGGATTCGTTCCCATATGTCACCAGTGCTCTCTGCCGAGTTTTGCACGCAAACCTGGATGCGCCCATTCTCTTGAACTGTCGCAACGAAACCAGTGCCTATCAACACCTCAAAATCATTCATCCGACTGAAAACAGACACCATGGCATCATGAGAGAAGAGGTCCGATGCATCAACAAGGAGAATCGCGCGGGCGTCGCCGTAGAGTGCGACAGGCTGAATTGCCTTACAAACTCTGGGCAGACGTGAACTTCGCTTCAAGGACTCGAACAGCGCATCCGCAAGGGTGACGACGACAATCGCAAGTACTATTACAATAAGAACTATGACCCACAGTGGAACACTGGCACTTGGTTTCCAGAACCACATGACAAAGCTGAATAACAAGCCGATGAGAGTCAGAATGAAACCATTTGTGCGTCTGAACGCTTTGTACAACTCGGACACATGATCCCCCCTCTACATCGCCATTAGACGGAAGTGGGATTCCCCTCGAAACGGGCTCTGATCCTGATTCTGGACGCCCTGAACACTCTACTTAATCACCCTGCCCATCTCAGAGCCTCTATACTCCTTCATTATAAATAAAAATCTCATTCTTGTCAAAAAAATCTTTGTTGAAATTTGGTTTCAAAATCAAGCATCACCGCCCATGAACAGAAACAGTTGTTCTTGGTACGGTGGATGCTCTTATCGGGCATAGTTTCTCTACCATATCTGCAACAGCCGACATTGTGATACCTAGAAGAATTGAACAATGTTGATAACGCTCGAAATAGCCATGAGAACTCCCGCCACAAGGCCGGTCCATAGCCCGCGAATCGCACCGGCCCTGAGAGGAATGGGCCTTCCGTAGTCGTCCGTCATGTCTTCTTCAACGACGGCTGTCATCCACTCTTTCGTCGTCCCCTTCACGATACCGCTAATGGTTGCCAGGATGATCTGCAAGGCAAAACCCGACAACACACCGATGACGAGCCCCATCAGTATTAACGCCAAGATCAATTCGAAAAGAGAGACGAAATAGCCAAAGCCTGCTCCCGCCCCAGCGCCTGCTCCCGCCCCGGCAATAAGTTCATTAACTGGGGAAGAGGTATTTGTAAGGAGTTCATTAGTGGACCCCAAAATGGGATGTGGCAAGATGGGGGCACCAGCGGCACCGCAGGTTAGGCCGATAACCATGCCGACAATTCCACCAACGAGTACGCGACCCAGAAAAACTCCCTTAAGAGGTGTCATCAACCCATTGTTAATGGCCGATGAGAGAAAGGGTTCTATTACGCCAAGGCGCTTGTACCCCCGGGCCCGAGCGATCGCGGTCACGAGGCCGGCGAAGATACCTGCGATAGCGCTCAAAAGAAGATCTCCCATAGCTTCGGTGGGAATCCCTTGGATCACCATTATGATTAGTTCAATAAACCCCCATAGTGCACAGAATACCGCCTGTATTACGAACTCTAAGTGTACCCCTATAGCCCACAATGTCACCGCGACGGCTACGACGATGACCACTACACCCATGACAGGGTCATCTGAACTGCTTCTGCTTGGTCGGTGCGTGTCTGACGGTCTAATAATACTCATTTCCACCTCCTCATGATTCGATGCTTCACAGTGCGTTGCTTGTGGTTAAACGACAACAATGACACATCCTTCATGTCCGCTGGTCGACGGCGTCCGTTATACGAAATGCTTGGCCTCATCGACAAGATATAACTCACCACTGTATACTGCCGCCGCTAGACAGCGACATATGGGATCACATGCATATGGGGTCTTGCAATCATGCAAATTCACCTTTTCCCTCTTTCCTATTTCCTGAGAAACCTTCTTCCCGTTGTATATTGAAGTCCTAGATAATCAGCTATTTGCTGCATAGTGTAGTTAAGTAGGAGGTAGGCTCCCTGAATAGCACGGTCTCTCTGAGTGCGGTCCATTTCCTCAACCTGTGGAAAAATTACGCCGCATCCCTGCCGGCCTTGGAGCCTTGATATCTTCGCCGCCTGCCACTCAATTCCTCTGCTGAGGAGAGAGCGTTATGAAATAAAAAAAGGACTCAGACAAGCAAGCCAGATCTGCAATTTATGCTATTCATATTCCAAAGCCGAACTGAACCGTCTGGCCAGTCAAGGCTAGTATCGTGCTAAAGTCAACCCCCGGCTAGCCAGGTCGGCTCCAATTAGTTATTGGGCAGCGTCCGGGTCAAGCTCACCCGATTGCCTCTTCGTAGAATAACACCCCAAGATCGAAGAGGAGGTCGATGAGTTCTCGGAGGGGGAGGGAGGCAAACGGGGCAGGAGGCCTCAAAACCTCAACTAAAGGACCCGAGGGGCGAAAATCCCTATCGATATTGAACTTGAGGCCGCGGAACGTTAGAGTCTCGTTCTCGCCCAGTGCTATCTCTGAGCCCAAAATCTTGGCAGTGAGATTGACTCGCTGTTCAATTAGACCTACTGATGGGGAGAGAGAGATGAGAAGCTTGTCTCTGCTTACTGTTTGCATGGCAGGCTGTGCAAAAATACTATCGAGGATCTCAAAAGATCTCGCGAGATGCGTGGGATCGAGAAGAGCATTACCTTTTTCTTTCTCTGCGAGCCTGAGAGACATCCCATAAGTGTGGCTCTCTCCATGGTAGAACTGGTATGTGTGCCCTTGGTCGGCAAGAAACTGGTTGGCGGATTGTTGGGAGTCTGGTGGAAGAGACGAAAACCGTATCACCACGAGCTTGATCAACGGCGTGTGTTCGCCGAAGTAGGCCTGCTCAAGAGCAGGAGAGGCTGCGAGTAGGGCGTCGAGATCTGCGTTAGTGAATGACAAGGGATGGCTGAATCCGAACTCCTCGTTAATGACTGCAAGAATATTGTTCAGGCCATCTGCGTTTCTAATATTAAAGCCCTGTAATAGACCAAGAGGGGGGCCGATGGAGGACAGGTCGAGACCTAGAGCTCCTATTGGTACGACCCTTATCTTTCGGGCATATGTGTACCCAGCCTCGAAGTAGAGCCAGTGGCTACCAAGGGAGTTTGGGCTAATGAAGACAAACATGACAGCTGTCTCAGTAAGTGCGGCCTCGATTCGGTAGACCCAATTGCGTCCGAGGGGGATGCTCTGGCCATCAGATGAGAGGAAGACTTCAATCGTCGCTCCAGTCTTAGCGAGAATGAGGTCCTTCAGGCGGCGGAGGACATGCTCATCTCTTGACGAGTGACTGAAGAAAACGACTGGTTTACTCATGACTTCTCTCCGTTTGCGAGGGACGCTGCCCAACAATTAGATGGTAGTGGTCTTTTTCCCCGAAACGGGCTCTGAGCCGGAGTCTGGACGGCCTGAATTCCTCTACTTATTGCCACCCTGCCCATCTCAGAGCCTTATACTCCTTCATTATAAATAAAAATCTCATTCTTGTCAAAAAAAATTGTTGACAAAAAATCTTTGTTGAAATTTGGTTTCAAAGTTCACATTGAGGGTTTCGGCGACCCGTCGCGGATTGACGAATACCCTCCGATGTGTGATTGGCCTTCCTCTTCCTCAACATCTTGCCTGTTTTACGGATCGCCTTTACGATCCATATTAGATACCAATATCTACGTCTGAAATAGGGACGGCTGAGCTTATTCTGCCACTCGTCGGCAACATCTTCGGATTCTTTGTGTTCAGGCCGTTGCGTTGTGTGAATGTGGTGTCCGATTTCATGATAAAGTGTCGTTGCAAAGAATAAGTCGCACAGAAAATGGATGTAATGTAAAGGGCGAGGCCAGGCGGCCAGGATGTTGTCCACGAATATTTCAATCCATGCTTCAGACTGTGCGGTTTTGCGGTGATAGAGCCCGAAGCACTCGCGAATCTGAACATTCTTGCGTCGTGACCAGGTCTTACCGCGCCGCTGGTCGTGGTTGAGATTACCGGAATTGGTAAGGAGAACCGTTTTGATTCCGCAGAGGTGCTTCGCCGGTACAGCGGCAACGAGCCGCTCAACCACCTTTCGCACTTTGATATACGGCTGGTAGTCCTTGTAGGCTTCGCGGACGATAATGTCTTGGATTTCATTCATTTGTTTCAAAGGCCGACGGCGAGTTGAGCGGCGGTTACTTGAATGCTTCGTTGTAGTAAACTTCGTAATCCAGGTACATACTGTCAAGCCAGGAAAGTCCTTTAGTCAGTTCGTGCATCATCCAAAAAAGCGGATGGCCTCGATTCGACTCCTGAACGACGGAACTACGAACAAGCGCTGGATCGAAGCGAGAATCGATAGTAGCGCCCGGCACGTTGTATTGAGCAAATGTCCAGATATACTTCCCGTTTACAATAATCGCCCTCGGAATGCGATTGAACGACACTTTCTTCGTTGAATAAAACTCGGCGACGTGATTCGAGCACGTTTGCGGCTCCATTCCATTGTACGCAAAGACAAACAGCGCGGGCCAACTCATTGCGTATTCTGCTGGTGTCTTCTTGAGCGGACTAAGTGTAGTTACTCCCGGGTGGGGTTGTGGAATACTTGCGAGGTTCGCCAGTGCGTCCCAAAGCTCTTTCTTTGTGAGATTTGATTTTACAGAGATCGCAGCAGTAACACTTTCGATCGGGCACATAGGCTTTTGATTCTCAAGGAAGTTCATCGACATATCATGATTGATGATGATGTCGATTTGACCAGAGCGGATATTGCCCACGCTGAAAATATCACCGCCGAGGTTGATCGTGTAACGCTTCGGAACGTGTTTTTCGAGAAATTGTTGACAGATAACTTCACGGTTGGTGCCGATATCGATATTCTCCGATGAGTTGCCTGCGAGCTTGCCCCTGGCAGCAAGCACATCGGTCAGGCGGTTGAAATAATCACCGAGATTCGTGGGCATCGTTATTAGCCTCGTCTTGCCGTCTAACAATCATTAGATGCAAGTGGTCTCTTCCCCCGAAATGGACTCTGAGCCGGATTCTGGATGTGGCCTGCCCCCATTTTGAGGGCGCTCACTATTATAAGGATCTTCTTCAGCACCAGTGAAAATCCTTTCAAGGCGTGAGTTGGTATTGGCCACGATGCTCACCCGGGTCAAGCAACCCGGCTCTCAACCAGGGATTCAGTCATGTTCCTTTAAGCATTATATGGTTCGGGGCGGTCGGGGGTATCCCCCACGAAAGTACACCGTCGATTTCCCCGGCGAGGAAATCGCGACTCGGTGCTTCCCGCCACGGCGGGACTCGGCCTCCGCAACGCCTTTCTTAGGGAAACACCTCCGCCTCCCCTTCTTTCGGCGTAATCTGCGTGAAAAAAATAGTATTGCGTCCCGAATGGCGTTTTTGTCCCTATTTTTCTCAGACTGCTTTCTCCGCTGTTCAGGCACCAGAGCTGAAATTTATGCTATTGGTCTGTTCTTGTTTCAACGGCTGGGCACACTTGCGGGCGCGTCCGCGCACGGGCGTTCTGTCAGGTGCATGCCCGGGTTCGACGACCCTTCCGCTGAAGAGGTTCCCCTGCAGTCAACTTGAATAGCACACTTAAGCCCGGATCCCCGGCGATCGTGATCCCGTGAGCGGAACCGAGGAGTTTCGTCATGTCCTTGCCAGCCTCTTCGATCGCCTTCAGGACTAGAGCACCCGTCGGATCCGCAAAGGTGGCCATTCCCAGTGATACCCATTTCATAGCCGTGCCGAAAATCTTGCGCCATAGCTTGCCCTTCTCCAGTTCAACTCTTCTATGAATTTCGGCAACGTAGGGCATGACAGTGCTCTCAACAAGGAAGCGGGCCTCCTCTCTAACGCGAGAGTAATCAGGCTTGTCACCAAGTAGTTTCCGTAACTCGGCGGCCAACTTAAGAGTCATCATGCGAAAGGGAACAAGTTCGTCTGAAAAACGCTCGCGTATCTCAAGCAAGTCATCGGCGGTTGACCAGTGCACCGCTGGCATGTGGAGAGAAATGAGCTCCAGACCGATTGCCGCTGCTAGATCCGACGCGGAGCACAACAAGGGCCGAACATCGGGAACAGGAAGAGCGTCTTCGTCGCTAACCGCAATCCATCGATTCTTGATTGCGAGGTGCCGAGCGGAAGGCAGAACTCGGATAAGAATGTCGTCGTCAAGCTCCGGATGCGCCTTGGTGAACTCTTCCACGGCTTCCAACTCGGGTGTCTTGCCCATGAGGAAGGCGGCGAATTCATCCACAGGCAGCCCCCCCGACGTAAGCTTGGAAACCATGTCATTGACCGTGGAGTTCAAGAGACCCGGGTGGTAGTAGACCGTGTCGCCAAGAAGCGGCTTAATGTCCATAGCGAAGCAGTAGAACTTGCCGGTCCTCTCTATGATCTTCTGTGCACTAGGACTCGAATTGTCCCCCATCACCCCGATTTGGATCTTGTCTGGAAGGCCCTTGAGATACTGGGTATATCTTGCGGCTGTTGACGCGTCGTCGCTCGGGGTCACGAAATGGACGCGGTCAAAGTAGAGGTGCATCGACGCGAAATGGTTCCGGTCGTGCGGGTAACAATCTGGGTAGTAGATGGCCTCCAACGCGTCGTTGCTACCTTGAGGCATGTGCCCACCTCCATTTTGGGTCCGTCGAGCGTGCATATGGGGCCATGCATATGGGATCAGGTCTTGCAATCATGCAAATCCACCTTTTCCTTCTTTCCAATTGTTTGAGAGCCCTGCTTATCGTTGCGTAGTGAAGTCCCAGATAATCAGCTATTTCCTGCATCGTGTAGTGATGCAGGAGGTAGGCTCCCTTAATAGCCCGGTCTGTCTGAGTGCGGTCCATTGACTCAACCTGTGGAAAAATTACGCCGCATCCCTGCCGGCCTTGGAGCCTTGAGATCTTCGCCGCCTGCCACTCAATTCCTTTGATTAGAAGAGAGCATTATTAAAGGACGAAATATGCAAGCCAGAGCTGCAATTTATGCTATTGGTCCGTTCATATTCCAACGTCCGCCATAACGGGCCAACGGCTTCCGACGGTCACGTTCGTGGCAAGGTTGGGCTTTTCTTAGCTTTCTTGTCCGCACACGTCACTGCACGTTGCCCTTTGCTATTACTGTAATTTATTCGGACCACCCTTGTTCTTTCGGCGATTTCCTTTGCCAACTCAGTTGCTTTCTTCCTGTCATTCCGGGCCTTAGCAAGCAGTTGCAGGAGAATCTTGTCTCCGGATTTTTCGATTGTCACGGCGTTTTCCTCCAAGAGGGTGTGCAACTCTTTCTGGAGGCCGAGTTCCTGCAGAGCGCGTATCTGCCACCAGAGGTCCCCTTGTTGCTTCGATTTCTTGAAGGCTTCTAGGAAAAGATCCTGTATGAGACTGCTTTTGACCATTTCTTTCAAGTAGAAAGCTGCGGCAAATAGGTTTCCACGCTTCAAGTCTTCGGTGGCAGTACGCAGATAATCACGAACAGCGTCAAGTCGATGCCCCACCCCGAAATGGAAGCGAGCGCGCTGTGACCAATCCTTGTTCTTCGTATAGCGTTTAAGTTCGCGGCCCACGACTTCCTTCGGGATAAGATCCGGCTTTCCTTGAAGAATCCGTAGCGTGCAAACTGTATCGTCCGAGTTGTCCTTTGATAACGCTTTCTCGATGTACTTGTCGCGCAGTTCGTGGTTGCCAATGACGTCGTAGTGATAGGCAAGGAGGTCGTACTGCTCGTTTTGCCGATAAATCTCTGCGAGGGACGTGACCAAGTCAAGCCTGTGCGTGGCTTCCGCTTCAGCTTGCGCTTCCAGTCCTTCTTGGGAAGCCCTTCGAACAGCCACCAAAGCGTGCCAGTCCTCCCGGTAGAGCACCACCTGCTCGGAGTCCAGTTTGCGATCGAAGCCCCCTTTGAGTTGCGTCTCCCTGTGGCAATCAAAACATAGGACACCAAGATTGGCGATCTGATGGTTTCGAGGATTGTTGTCCAGATGGTGTATTTGCACGGGCTTACCAGGAATTCGGCACACGCAACACGTCCGGTCGCTAAGGAAAAGGACATGGGCTGCCACTCCAGATGGAACAGGTTTCCCAGTCGACTTCTTTGCCATCAAAGCAACTCCGTGTTTGTTCTCACTTGTGCCTAACAATTATTAGACGGAACGGTGCTAAACCTGTTCCAAATGGGGAATTCTAACCTCTTGCCCTGTTATCCTTTAGTTTTAATTCCCAGTACTTACCTGCTCTCCCATCCCGGGGCAGGAGCATCAAGTCCCCGGATGACTTCAATTTCGTGGTTCAATACTCCGCCTGCGCGTCCCCCTGTCAACGCTCCTCCATTCCATACAGACTGAAACTCACTACCCGGGGATTAATAGGCGTTATCCCTATTATTGAGATGTATTTGATAGTGTCATATTTTCTCACTCCTGATAATTACCTTTTTCAAGCCAGTTACAGCCGCGCCGCTTTAGGCGTTGGCTGAAATGCCTTGTTATGTGGTTTTATTTGATTTCAAAATTGTCCGATTTAAAATCACCGTAATATCTGCCATTTTGTGCGGTAAATTTTAGCACGCAGTAATCCGGATCAGTTACACCTTTCGGGTAATACATTTCATCGCCGTCTTTCCAGATCATTTGTTTCGATTTATTATCTTGCAAAATTTCCATTGTTCCCCGGAGCATAATGCCCTTGAAAAATCGTTGGTCAAAAAAATACACACAAGCCTTGGGGTTGTTGGCATATTGTTTTGCTCTCATAGAGGATGTGTTGGTAGTGAAATAAATGTATTTTATGCCTTCCCGTTTGCGAGGGGGAAGCATGGCTTTTGTGTTTGGGAAACCATTTTCATCCACGGAACCGATAATGGATACGGTCGTTTTATCAATTATACTGCCGATTATTTTTTCTGCATCACGCATTTTATTCGCTCCTTTTTACACACAACGTTATGGCTCAACAACGGAACAGGGTCAAATCTGTTCCAAAGGGAAGATTTCAATGTCTTGTCCGGTTTCCCTTTTACCTTGTATGGGCCAAAACGGGATAAATAGGCGCCTATTATTCTATGCCATGGCATAGTCAGATGCGTCCGTGTGCAGCGCCTTGTTCAGTGCAGCCGTGAATCCATATTTCAGACTCGGCCAAGTCAAGTTCGTCGTTCCACATGACCGCATAACCGTGTTTATCTGCCTTGACGGCACGAAATAATGCTTCGTCTTTTAGCGCAGTAAATGGTTCTTCTTTGAGAAGAGGGCGACAATCGTAGATTCTGACGTCACCGCTTTGAAAAGTGACTTTCAGCTTCTTACTTCGAAGTGCCTTAACTCCTAGTATCTTTGGATACATTTTCATACCTTCTTAATCCAGACCCGGAAGCTGCTTGTATTGTTGTGTCTTCCGCATCTCAATTAATTCGTTATTATACCTCTTTGCCCATTGCTTTACCATGCGTACGGCTCTCGCAGGCATATCACCTTCAATCATTTCCAGGGTCTTAATGCAACCTGGTGGCAACCTGGTGGCAGGTCTTGTTTTTTGCATCTGAGTCCTTTTCTTCCATCTCCTCTTTCTCGCTGATGCACGCCACAATTCGGCTCAAGGTAGAATAATGCAATCCTGACCCTGTTTTGCTGTTATTGATCGCGTTTCAAAACGGCCGTAAGGCAGCGCGGCCCGCTTCCATATGGTATGGTCATGCCATAATTCGAGCTGATCACTCTAAAGGCTCTTTTGCGGTATTCTTCAGCGATCTTTTCATATTCCGCAGGTACTATTACGGTCTTTTCATCAAGGCTCAGGTTGTTGCACCCGAAACACCAGCGATCGTTTTTTTCTATCTTTATTTCGACCTTGTCAAACTTTTTAAGCGGCTCCGGTAATCCCTCCGGCAAAAGTTCAGGATAATAAAAGACCAGGCCGGGCCTGGGAATATTTAAAATCCCGCCCAGATGGAATGCCCGTTTAACTTTTTTAACAGTCCAGACCTTATATTCTGCTCCTAAGAATTGCTGCAGCCACGCGATGCCGGCTTCGCTGCAGGAGTTTCCGGAAAATCCCACGTAAACATTCTCTCCATCAAGCAAAATATCGCCATTTTCAAGAAACAGGTCATTCTCATCATAGTGCGGAGACGGGGGGGGACAGGCGACGTACCTAGCATTACTCTCCTTGAGAAGCGGTTCAAGCACAGACCTTACAAGATAGATCTGTTTTCTTCTGAACGGCGGGCGGAGGGCGTTTATTAATATAACGTTATTGCCAATAACCCTAAAAAAATCTTCGCCCGGAAATGGCATACAGCCTCTCTGCACATTATCAAGAAAGTGTGCTTCTTCCGGATAAGCGAAATGTTTCAGCGCGCGGTGAACCTTTACGCCGAAGTCTTCCAGTATCTTGACGTGGTCTTCGATCTGCTTTTTCAGCTGTTTGGCATTTTCCGGAAAAACTTCGCTGTCAATTTTTCCTGCGTTTTTCTCCATTTCCTTTTTCATTTTTTCGGTCATCCAGGATATGGACGAATGATAATCGCTCACAACGGTTGCATCAGGATAACCAACCATTACCTCTCTCAGTTTTCCCCAGTCGTTCCAAACCCCTATTTCACGTTTTGCCTTTGCCATAGCAATCCTCCTCTATTTATTGTTTGTTTTTGTCAATTTACAGGCTTAACAATCATTAAACGGAAGTAGTCTTTCCCCCCGAAACGGACTCTGATCAGGTTGGGAGATGCCCTGAATTCCTCTAGTTATCGCCGCCCTGTCCGCTCAGAGCCCCTATATCCCTCATTATAAATAAAAACTTGGTTGTTGTCAAAAAATCCCTTGTCGAAAACTTGTCTCAAAGTCGGTGCTCACCGGCGTGGCAGAAACTCAGGAACAGCCAGGGACACCTCTGAAACTCTGCGAAGGATCTCGTGACATCTTCGCTGAATATTGACAAGCGGAATACTTAACCTTACAAAAGGAGGTAAAAGGCATGGTAGAGCGGTTACAGGTCTACAAATGCGGCGTCTGCGGCAACATGGTGGAAGTCCTGCATGTGGGAGGGGGGCAGCTCGTCTGCTGCGGCCAGAACATGAACCTGCTCCAGGAGAACACGGTTGACGCCTCCAGGGAAAAGCACGTTCCGGTCATCGAAAAAACGGCGGAGGGGATCCTGGTCAAGGTGGGCAGCGTGCCCCACCCGATGGAGGAAAAACACTATATCGAGTGGATCGAGCTCATCGCCGACGGAAAGGTCTGCCGGCAGTTCCTGAATCCCGGGGAGGCGCCCCAGGCCCTGTTCAAAGTCAATCCCGAGGCCTTCACCGCCAGGGAATACTGCAATCTTCACGGACTCTGGAAAAGCTGATAAAGGAGGAATCTTAAATGCTTAATAAAAAACTCGAGGATGCCATCAACAGTCAGATCAACGCCGAACTTTACTCATCATATCTTTATCTCTCGATGTGCGCCTGGTTTGAATCAAAAAACCTGAAGGGCTTCGCCAACTGGTTGCGGGTCCAGACCCAGGAAGAACTCGTTCATGCCATGAGATTCTACGACTATGTCACCTCAAAAGGAGGTATTGTGCGCCTGGGGGCCATCGATGGACCGCCCACTGAATGGGCCTCCCCCCTGGCCGCCTTTGAAGATGCCTACAACCATGAAGTAAAGGTGACTTCCCTCATAAACGAACTGGTGAATCTGGCGGCAGCCGAGAAGGACCACGCATCCACCGCCATGCTCCAGTGGTTCGTCACCGAGCAGGTGGAGGAAGAGGCCAACACCTCCGACGTTGTTTTGAAACTTAAACTTATCGGCTCCGACGGGGCCGGGCTTTTCATGATCGACCGGGAACTGGCCCTGAGGGTCTTCGTGCCCCCGCCGCCCGCCGGAAGCGCGCCGGCCGCCTGAAAACCTCATATACGGGAATTCGCCATAAGCCGGAAAGGAGAAATTGCCTCCTGGCAGAATTACTACAGCCTAAAATTTATAAAAAGGAGTGAAAGCGCGATATGAAATCGAATCTCAAGGGACGGGACTTCATCAGCATCATGGACTTCAACAAGGAGGAACTGGAGACGATATTTGAGATCGCTCTCCATCTTAAGAGGCAGCAGGCCATCGGGCAGACCCACGAGGTTCTTCCAGGAAAAACCCTGGGGATGCTTTTCGCCTCCCCTTCGACCAGGACCAGGATTTCCTTTGAAACAGGCATCACCCAGCTTGGCGGACACGGCCAGTACTACAGCCCCGAACAGCTCCAGCTTAAAAACAAGGAATCCTGGAGAGACACCGCCGAGATGATCAGCCGCTTCATAGACGGCTTCATGATCCGCCTCTACAACCTGAAAACCCAGATGGGAGCAGAATCATACGAATACGGCGACGCCCGCAAGGTCCTCCGGGGAATCGCCGAGTACGCCACCATCCCCGTAATCAACGCCCTGGACGACATGGAGCACCCCTGCCAGATCATGGCCGACATCCTGACCATGGTCGAAAAGTTCGGCACGGACTACAAGAAGAAAAAGATCGTCATGGGCTGGGCCTACGACGAGCGGGCCAAGTCGGCCGGAGTGCCCCAGACAATGGCGGTGGCCGGCGGCATCCTCGGAATGAACATCACCCTCGCCTACCCGGACGTGAAGGGCTGCTACGACATCGACTCGGATTACTTCAACTTCGCGGTGGATGCGGCGAAGAAGTCTGGAGGCTCCATCAACGTGGAGCACGACATCTGGAAGGCCAGCAAGGACGCGGACGTCATCTACTGCAAGAGCTGGGCGCGGGCGCCTGAAGCTCATGAGAAGAACCGGGATAAGTTCAAAGAAGACTGGTGCATCTCCCACAAGCACTTCGAAAAGGCCGCCAACAACGCAGTTTACATGCACTGCCTGCCGGCCAAGCGGAACCAGGAAGTCACCGACGCCCTCATCGACGATCCGAAGATCTCCATCGTCAACGACGAGGCGGAAAACAGGATCCACGTCCAGAAGGCCATCATGGCCCTTACCATGAGATAAACAGGAAAAAATCATCTACTAAATGCGAAGGGCAGCCTTAATGGCTGCCCTTTTTTTTTTATGAACAAGAAGGGACGGCCGGTAATTTCC
>Ga0074199_1000694_pt1 | contig 44309 bp, 50 predicted proteins | sample EPASupsiteSAE347_FD_64528 | JGI IMG/M metagenome (GOLD analysis project Ga0074199, IMG submission 64528) | Bioremediated contaminated groundwater from EPA Superfund site, New Mexico - Sample SAE3-47 | ecosystem: Environmental > Aquatic > Deep subsurface > Groundwater > Contaminated ... | reverse complement strand
CACCTACTATCCTTCTCCCTATGGAGTCTACCGTGAGCTGCGAGCCAAGCGTATAGCCATAGGGGATGACTACATCGATGGAGCTAACTACACCTGGCAGGATACTGAGAGCGGCTCAGGAGAAGTTGACTTTGCCGCTGACCTGGTAGTAGAAGGCAATGTGGGGATAGGCACAGCTAATCCATCCGTTACCCTGGATATCGGTGGAGCCTGGTCAGGCGGCACTGTAGGCAGAGAACTGCGGATTAGTAACTCATCAGACTATTCAATACTGCGGCTTGGACAGGATTCTACCCACAATGGCTATCTGGCTTGGTATTATAACACTGCTGCTGCCAGCGCGTATCTCAACCTGGCTACCTATGGAGGAATTAACCCGCTTGTGCTTCAGGATGCAGGAGGCAATGTCGGCATCGGAACCACCAGCCCCTCTGGAGCCCTGGATGTCCGTAACAGTGGTAACAGTGGAATACGTATGGCTGATGCCAACGGCAATGTCATCGAAGGCATACTGGGAGGAGCCCTGGGCACTCTCTGGCTTAACTACGCCTCTACAGGTAATGTGCTCTTGGCGCATGGAGGAGGGAATGTCGGGATTGGGACGGGGAGTCCAAATTCTAAGTTGCAGATTACAAGTTCTGCTGATAATGCTCCTTTTATTACGATTGGTCACGCAAATTGGCCTACTACAGCATATGCGGGAATAGGTGGCTGGGTGACTAACGGTAATGGTAATACAGTTGGACGCCTCATATTGTTTACCCGCCAATCAATCTCTGATTCATCAATGACAGCAGGTCTGACTCTTGACGAAGGCGGCAACGTCGGCATCGGCACCACGAGCCCGGATAAAAAATTAGTTGTTGCCGGCGCCATGAAAGCCGAAGTCTTATATTCTACTCTCCGTTCCGATTTTTGTATGATTTTACAAGGTGACCGCAATATGGTTCTATACGATAACGGTTCTGCGATTTGGTCTTCAGGCACATATACCTCCGACATCAGGCTCAAGAAGGATATCCAGGAATTAAAAGGGCTCTTGCCTAAAGTCCTGAAATGGAGGGCGGTTAGTTTTAAGTTTAAAGATCCCCAATCCGGCACAGAACCCCAGATTGGCTTAATCGCCCAAGAGGTCGAACCCGCCTTTCCAGAGCTTATCTTTACCGATAAGAAAGGCTATAAACTAATCGATTACCCCAAAGTTACCGTCGTTCTCTTAGGCGCTCTCCAGGAACAACAGCGTCAGCTCGAGGCGCTGCAGGCCGATCTCGCCTCTCTTAAACAAAAAATAAAAGGGAAATAAAGGGGACAACCGTCCCCTTTATTTATTAAGAAAACACACAGCTCCCATAGGGGCATTTAAGCCTCCTTGAAAATTTGAATTAATGTGTTATACTTAAATCAGGCAAGGGGTAAACTACCAGCGGGCAGGCAATGCCCGGTAAAAAACAAACAAAAATAGAATTCCCCTTGCCACTTTTATTCCCCGCATCTTTCTTGGATGCGGGTTTTTTATTATGGTAGTTAGATTTTTGCCCTTCTTGCGTCTATTGAAGTAGGAGGTGGCAAAATGAAGAGAGTTGTAATGATTGTGGCGGGGATAGTTTTTTTGTTCGGTGAGTGCCGGGCGCTTGAACCGATATGGCAGGAAGTATCCAGGGGAATAGTCAATGTAAGGACAGTTTTGGTTAAATCCGAAAATCCTAAAGTTATCTACATCGGCACGGATAGGGGAGTCTACAAAACTCAAGACGGAGGAAATAGCTGGAGAAATGTTTTTTCAATCCGGGGCGATAACCATAACATAAATTACTTAGCAGCCAGCGCTTTTGACAAAAGCGCGATATACGCGGCAACCGGAGGAGGCCTGTTTATCAGCGTTAATGGCGGGCAAAGATGGAGCAGGCTATTTAGAGGCAGGAATTCATCTGAAAGTGATTGTTCGGTTGTGTTATCAGTTCCGGACAAGATTTACCTGGGAACAAAATCCGGTTTATTTGTCAGTAAGGATAATGGCCGTTCGTGGCATAATGAGCCGGGTAAGCTGGGCGATAGCCAGATATACAATATTGTTTGTAACCATAAAGAGCCAAAGCATCTTTATATCAGTTGCGCAGATGGAGTGTTTAAAAGTTCGGATTGCGGAGTAAGTTGGGAGAGAATTTATATAACTCATCCGACAGAAAACAGCGTGGAGAGCGAGGAAGAGAACGAAGACCGCGACGAGGAGGAGCGCCGTTCCGAAGTAAGATATGTAGCCGTTGATCCCAATAAGCCGGATGATATATATCTGGCAACTAGCCGAGGTGTTTACTTAAACGAAACTAAGGCTAATGAATGGAAATCGTTATCCGAATTCGGCCTATTTAGTCATGATGTGAAGCTCCTGGCGTTTTCGGATAAATCTGGACTTTACGCCGTGGCTAAGTCCGGAATATTTGTTTACCGGCCTGACGGCTGGAGGGAGTTATCGTTTAATCTTAGCGCGCGGCAAATCAGTTTTTTAACCTTGGATGAAGAGGGGAATCTTTATGCTTGCACGGAGAAAGGATTATTTAAATCCGGCTTGGATTATGCCGGCGATTCTTTGGGGGCAGATGTATTCGCCGAATATTGCAAAGCCGAGCCTAATATTAAGGATGTGCAGAGGCAGGCGATTAAATATGCTGAGGTAGGGCCGGATAAGATAATCAATTGGAGAAAACAGGCGCAGAAAAAGGCGCTCTTGCCGAAATTAACAGTAGGCCTGGATGGTTCAAAGAAGACAAATTATGAGATATATACCGGCGCAAATACCAGTTATATATTTGAAGGCCCGAATGACAAGTCCAATGGTTGGGATGTAGCTTTGAGTTGGGATTTTGGCGAGCTCATCTGGAACAGCGATCAGACTTCTATTGATACACGCTCGCGCCTGATGGTTCAGCTTAGAGGCGATATTCTGGATGAAGTTAATAAGCTGTATTTTGAGCGGATCAGGGTTAAGATGGAGCTGGATCGCCTGCAGATCGAAGACAGGAAACGGCGCTTTGAGAAAGAATTGCGCGTTAGAGAGTTGACGGCTTCTTTGGATGCTCTCACCGGCGGCTATTTCTCCAGTCAAATCCAGGCGAATAAGAATAAAGTATAGATTTTTTGCCCGCTAAAATTTCTTGCAATTACCTTCTAGTTGTGATAATTTATTACGACCTCGCCGATTAACAATCATTTAACAGAAGGGCTGGAAACTATGAGCATACAACATTTTACGGACAGCAATTTCAAGAAGGAAGTGCTGGAATCCAAGGTTCCGGTGGTGGTAGATTTTTGGGCTAATTGGTGCGGGCCGTGCAAGATGATTGGCCCGATAGTCGAGGAATTGGCTAAGGAGTATGACGCAAGGGTGAAGATTGGCAAACTCGATGTTGACACTAATCCTCAAAGCGCCTCAACCTACGGGATTATGTCTATTCCCAGTATTATGTTCTTTAAAAATGGCAAGGTTATGGATCAGGTTACCGGCGCCTTGAGCAAGGCCAGCCTAAAGCGAAAAATCGAAGAAAATATCTGATGGCCCTTCGACGCGCTGCGCTTGCTCAGGGTCATCGTGAGCAACCTAGGAAAGTCGAACGATGAGAAAGATATTTATCGCCGCGACCAAGCAGAACGACGGCAAAACCACGGTTTCATTAGGGTTAATCCGGAACTTTCAGAATATCTTCAAAAAGGTCGGTTTTATCAAGCCTATTGGCCAGCGTTATCTGGAAGAAGAAGGCTTGAAGATCGATGAAGATTCGGTTTTGATTGAAGAGGTTTGCGGCATAAAATGCGGGTTGAAAGACATGAGCCCGATTGCCGTAGAAAAAGGTTTTACGGAAAAATATATTGTCCGGCCGGACAGGCAATCGATAAGCCGCCAGATTAAAGATTCTTTCCGTAGGGTTTCCCGAGGGCAGAATCTGGTTATAGTCGAAGGGACGGGCCACGCCGGGGTGGGTTCGGTTTTCGACCATTCCAACGCTACTGTCGCCAAGTTACTCGGTTCAAAAGCGATTTTGATTTCTTCAGGCGGAGTGGGCAGGCCGATAGACGAAATTATCCTGAATAAAGCGCTTTTTGAGCGTGAAGGGGTAAAGCTCTTAGGGGTAATTATCAATAAAGTTCTTCCGGATAAGTTTGACAGGATAAGCAATTTAGTCAGGCGCGGCTTAAAGCGAAAAGGGGTGGATGTTTTGGGAGTGGTTCCTTACAATCCCATGCTTAGCCGGCCTACTATCGAGCAGATTCTGGAAGAAACGGAATTCGAACTTTTGTGCGGCCAGGAGTATTTGGAATATTCGGTTTCACAGGTTATTGTCGGGGCAATGGAGCCTCATGACGCGGTTAAATATATCGTTGAAGATAGCCTGATAATTACTCCCGGGGATAGGGAAGATATGATTATGACCGCCTTAAGTTGTTTCCGCGCGCAAGACGATAAAAGGCTTAAGGTGAGCGGCATAGTTCTTTCAGGCGGGATTACGCCGGAACAGCCGATAATGAATTTGTTGTATAAGGCCGGGGTTCCTGTCTTACAGGCAAAGTCCGATACTTATGATGTGGCTACTTCCATTCACGATTTGACTGTTAAGATACGGCCGCGCGATACAGAAAAGATTGAAGCAGTAGTTAAATTAATCAGGGAAAACGTAGATTTAAATAAAATACTGAAAGGGATGTAGAGATGGATGCGATTGCGAAAATACGCGAACGAGCAAGAAAAAAAATGAAATCGATAGTTCTACCCGAATATTATGATAAGCGCGTGGCAGAAGCGGCGCGTATCATTGAAGATGAGGGTTTGGCGAAAGTAACTCTTTTTACCGAGGATATGGTGGATAAGAGCGAAAAAGAGCGTTATATCCAGGAATATTATGAAATATACAAGAATAAGGATATAGACCTAGAGGCGGTTAGGAAACTTTTTGAAGATGTGCTTTATTATGCGGCGATGATGACCCGGGAGGGAAAATTCGACGGTTTGGTTGCCGGAGCAGCTCATACCACTGCGGATGTAGTCAGGTCTTCGATGCGCTGTATAGGGATAGACGAGAGGATTACGCTTATCTCTAGCTGTTTTATTATGGCGGTGCCCGATTGCCCATATGGCAGTGACGGAGTTTTTGTCTACGCTGATTGCGGAGTAATACCCGATCCGAATGCCCGGCAACTATCCTGTATTGCGTTATCGGCTGCTGAATTAGCCGGTAAAGTCTTAGATCTTGCTCCGCGAATAGCTTTTTTGAGTTATTCTACTAAGGGTTCAGCCAGAGCTAAATCGACGGATAAGATTTTTGAAGCGCTTGCTATGCTTAAAAAAATGGCTCCGGATTTGGCTGCGGACGGAGAGATGCAGGTGGATGCGGCTATTGTGCCGGAAGTAGCTAAAATTAAATATCCGGATAGCCCGATTGGCGGAAAGGCCAATGTTTTAATTTTTCCGAATTTAGAGGCCGGGAATATCGGTTATAAACTTACTCAGCGTTTGGCCAAGGCGCGCGCTTTAGGGCCGCTGCTTTTGGGTTTAAATAAGCCGGCCAGCGACCTGTCCCGCGGCTGCCTGGTGGAAGATGTAGTGGATTGCGTGGCGGTAACAGCGATAAGGGCGCAGTAGAATGAAAATATTAGTTATTAATAGCGGAAGTTCGTCGATAAAATACAAGCTTTTCAATATGCCCCAAAAAGAACTTTTGACTAAGGGGGTAATTGAGCATATCGGAGAAGCAGGGTCGGAGGTCGGCGACCATTATACGGGGTTGAAAATAATCTTAAACAAGGTCAGTTCCGTGGACGCCGTAGGCCACAGAGTAGTCCACGGAGCCGAAAGTTTTAAAGAGCCGGCGTTAGTAAACCCGCTTGTAATCAAGAAAATCAAACAGTGCTGCAGTATCGCTCCGTTGCATAATCCGGCTAATTTAGCGGGCATAATGGCTTGTAATAAATTGTTGCCCGGGGTAAAACAGGTAGCGGTTTTCGATACGGCTTTTCATCAAAGCATACCCGATTATGCTTATATCTACGGCCTTCCTTATGAGCTGTATACGAAGTTCGGTATACGTAAGTACGGTTTTCACGGCACAAGCCATGAATATGTGGCTAATGAAGCGGCCCGCATCCTAAAGACAAATTTGAGTAAGCTGAAAATCATTACCTGTCATTTGGGAAATGGCTGTAGTATTACCGCGGTGGATAAGGGGAAATCTATAGATACAAGCATGGGTTTTACTCCTTTAGAAGGTTTGGTTATGGGCACGCGCTGTGGAGACGTAGACCCCGCTTTAATTACGCATATTATGCGAAAAAAGAAGATGGATATGAGCTCAATGGATGTTCTCTTGAATAGAGCCAGCGGCCTTAAGGGTATTTCAGGTTTGAGCAATGATATGCGTGTTTTGGAAGAAAAATCCCGGGAAGGAAATAAGCGGGCTGCTTTAGCGCTGGAGATATTCGTTTATCGGATCAGAAAATACATCGGCGCTTATACCGGAATAATGTCGGGTTGTGACGCGCTGGTGTTTACCGGCGGCATAGGCGAGAACCAAAAGGATATACGCCAAAAAGCCTCGTTGGATATTTTTAAGCATTTGAAGAAAAAGCCCAAGGTGTTGGTTATTCCTACTAACGAAGAATTGATGATTGCCAGGCAAACGTATCAGTTGATTAATCGCGCGGAGAAATGAAACGGCTCGAGTGGCCTAATTTTTGAATGTGCCGGGGGGAGTCCAGATGAAAAAAGCGGTGATGGTTATCAGCCATGAGATGTTCCGCGATGAAGAATTGCTGCAGGCCAAAGAAGCGCTTAAGAAAAATGGAGTAGAGGTTAAAGTTGCATCTACAGAATTAAGCGAAGCTAAGGGCAAACTTGGCGCAAAGGTAATGCCGGATATGCTCTTTAAAGATATAGACCTTAAAGATTTCGACGCGATAGTGTTCGTGGGAGGGCCCGGAAGCGTGCAATTTTGGGATGATTCTTTAGCTCATAGCTTACTTCGCGAGGCAGTTAGTTCCGGAAAGGTTAGCGCGGGTATTTGCGCTGCTTGCGTGACGTTGGCCCGCGCCGGTATTTTAAAGGGCAAGCGGGCAACCGTTTTTCCGGGAGATTCGCAGGAGCTTATCGCTAAGGGAGTAAATTATACGGCTAGCCATGTAGAGAAGGATGGCCTGATTATAACTGCCGACGGGCCTTTAGCCGCTTATGCTTTTGGCGAAGAAATTGCTAAGGCGTTGAAAGGGTAAACAAAGACTCCGCGCATAGCGCGGAGTTAAATAAGCGCCAAGCGCCAGTGGCGGCGCTTATTTAAGGAGATAAAAATGTTAAGAACAATGTTAAAATCAAAAATTCACAGGGCTGTAGTTACCGAGGCCAATCTATATTACGAAGGAAGCATTACGATTGACGCAAAGCTGATGCAGGCCGCGGATATCCTTGCCCACGAAAAGGTCGAGGTGTTAAATTTGAATAACGGGCATCGTTTAGAAACTTACGCTATTTGCGGAAAAGCGGGCAGCGGGGTGATATGTTTGAATGGGCCGGCTGCGCGCGGAGCTTGCAAAGGAGACATAGTGGTTATTCTTACCTATGTCAGCGCTCAAGATGAAGAAATAAAAACAATAAGGCCGAGAATAATCAAGGTAGATGAAAAAAACCGAATTAAGAATTAGAAAATTTGGCGATCCGGCCTTAAGAAAGAAGGCGGCCGAGGTCAGGAAAATTACTTCTGAACATAAAGAGCTTTTAAGCAAGATGGCCCGGATTATGTATGACGATCAGGGCGTAGGCTTGGCTGCTCCTCAAGTCGGGGTAAGCGAAGCGATGATTGTTGTTGACTCAGGAAGCGGCCTCTATAAATTAATCAACCCCAAAATAATAAAATGTTTTGGTTCGCAGGTAAACAAAGAAGGCTGCCTTAGCGTGCCGGGGATTTGTATTAAAGTAAAGCGCGCCAAAAGGGTCAAATTGGAAGCGTTTAACGCAGACGGAGAGGCTCTGAGTATTGATGCCGAAGGCCTGCTTGCTTGCGTTTTTCAGCATGAAATTGACCACTTGAACGGTAAACTGATAGTGGATTACGCTGCGCTCTTGGAAAAGGTGAAGATAGCCAAGGCCTTAAAGGAATTAAGAAGGAAAGCCAGAGAGGAAGCTCTCGCTTTATAAATATCAATCGATGCGTGATTTAATTATAATCGGGGCAGGCCCGGCAGGTTTAACTGCCGCTATTTATGCCGGAAGATTCAAACTGGATACTTTGATTCTGGAGAAGATGTCTGCCGGCGGACAGATTTTACTCTCGCCGTCGATTGAGAATTATCCCGGTTTTCCGGAAGGCGTATCCACTTTTGAGCTGATGGATAAATTTAAAAAACAAGTGGAAGATTTGGGGCTAGGCATAGAGGATAAAGAGGCGCTTGAGATTTCGTCAAACGATAAATTTTACCAGATTGAAACTCAAGACAAGATTTTTGAAGCAAAAGCGGTAATCGTTTCTACGGGAGCTAAACCAAAAAGGCTCGGCGTAAAAGGCGAAGAAAAATTGATCGGTAAAGGAGTTTCTTATTGCGGCACTTGCGACGGCCCGCTCTTTAAAAATAAGGATATCGTGATAGTCGGAGGAGGAGACCGGGCAATCGAAGATGCTTTGTTTCTGGCCAACTACGCCAAATCCATATACTTGGTGCACCGCCGCGGTGAATTCCGCGCGGCTAGAATATTGGTAGACAAATTAAAAGGGTATTCAAAAATAAAACTTGTATTGAATAGTATTGTGGAAGAGGTTTGCGGAGAAAACAGGGTAGAGTCAGTCAGGATTAAGAACGTCAATACGCTGGAATGTTCGGAAATTAAGCGTGAGGGGTTATTTGTGTTTGTAGGCATAGCCCCGGATACCGGATGCGTAAAAAATTTATTGGAAACAGATGAATCCGGGTTTATAATTACTGACCAGGCGATGCGGGCTTCCAAGCCGGGAATATTCGCCTGCGGAGATTGCGTAAGCAAAAGTTTGTATCAAGTGGTAAATGCCTGCGGAGAAGGAGCGGTTGCGGCTGATTCAGCTCATAAATACTTATTAAAACAATGACCAAATTTACTACGAATAACAAAAAATTAAAAGACTGGGTAAATAAAATGGCCAAGCTTTGTCAGCCGTCGGATATTGTCTGGATAGATGGCTCAGATGCCCAGAAGAATATTCTGGAAAAAGAAGCTGTTGAGAGCGGTGAACTAATCCGGTTAAATAAAGAAAAACATCCCGGTTCATTTCTGCACCGGACCGCCATTGATGATGTTGCCCGCACCGAACATCTTACTTATATATGCACCAGAAGAAAACGCGATGCCGGGCCGAACAATAACTGGATGGCTCCCCAAACCGCTTATAAAAAAGCCCGAACCATATTTAGAGGAGCGATGAAGGGCAGGATTATGTATGTCCTTCCTTTTTCTATGGGGCCGGTTGGTTCAAGGTTCAGCAAAATCGGAGTTGAGTTGACGGATTCGCGTTATGTCGTATTGAATATGCTGATTATGACCCGCGCCGGAGAACCGGTTTTAAGGCAGCTTGAAAAACAGGACCATTTTACTAAATGCCTGCATTCTAAGGCCCAATTGGATATTAACAAGAGATTGATCCTGCATTTTCCGGAAGACAATACTATTTGGAGCGTTGGTTCCGGCTACGGCGGGAATGTTTTGTTGGGGAAAAAATGTTTATCTTTACGGATCGCAAGCTTTATCGCCCGTAAGGAACGCTGGCTGGCGGAACATATGTTGATTATGGGAGTTGAAGAGCCTAATGGCCATATTGAATATATTGCCGCGGCTTTTCCCAGCGCTTGCGGCAAGACTAATCTTGCTATGCTTGTTCCTCCTGAAGGGTTAAAGGTAAAAGGTTACCGTATTTGGACGGTTGGCGATGATATTTCGTGGATGCGCGTAGATTCCGATGGGTCGCTTTGGGCAATTAATCCGGAAACCGGATTTTTTGGCGTGGCTCCGGGAACAAATTCCCTTACCAATCCCAATATGGTCGAGACAATCAGGAAGAACACTATTTTTACCAATGTTCTGCTTAAGCCGGATAAGACAGTTTGGTGGGAGGGCGCAGACGGAGAAACGCCTCCAGCCGGTATTGATTGGCAGGGGCGTTCCTGGAAACCCGGTTTGAAGGATGCTCATGGCAAGCCTGTTTTGGGCGCTCATCCCAACAGCCGGTTTACAGCGCCAATCGTTAATTGTCCTTCAGTGTCGTTTAGACTGGAACAGCATCACGGAGTTCCGATATCGGCAATAGTTTTTGGCGGCCGCCGGCAGCATTTAGCCCCTTTAGTTTATGAGTCGCTTGACTGGCAGCACGGCGTATTTGTGGGAGCGACTATGGCTTCCGAGCGCACTGCGGCTCAGGTGGGCGAGCTGGGAGAGGTGCGTCGGGATCCGATGGCTATGCTGCCATTTTGCGGTTATAATATGGCGTATTATTTCAGGCATTGGCTGGATATGGGTAAGCGTATGGCCAAACCTCCAAAAATTTTCCATGTTAATTGGTTTAGGACGGATAAAGAAGGGAAATTCTTGTGGCCGGGTTTTACCGAGAATCTAAGGGTTTTGGAATGGATACTTGACCGTTGTAATAATAAAGTAGAAGCGTTTAAGACCCCCATTGGATATGTTCCGTATCCGGAGGATATTGATATGACCGGACTGAAACTCTCGGAAGGCGCTTTGGAAAAATTGTTGGAAGTACGTAAAGATGGCTGGTTGGATGAATTAAAAGGCATCAAGAAGTTCTTTACTCAATTCAAAAAGGATTTACCCGTCGAGCTATGGCAGGAATATAATCGCCTCAGCGAACGTCTTAAAACCAATGAATAAAGAAGTGTTGTTGAATACCGAGCTTAAGGGCCTGAAAATGTTCCGTAAGGGCAAAGTCCGGGATGTTTATGATCTAGGGGATAAGCTTCTTATAGTTTCCACCGACAGGATTTCCTGTTTTGATGTGGTTTTACCTTGCGGTATTCCTTATAAAGGAGCGGTATTAACCGCGTTATCCTGTTTTTGGTTCGATTTTTTAAAAGATATCATTCCCAACCATTTTATTACTGCTGATTTGGATAAATACCCGCAGGAGTTAAGAAAATTCAGGAAAGAATTGTCCGGGCGTTCTATGCTGGCCGTGAAAAGCAAGGCGCTTTCAGTGGAATGTATTGTAAGAGGTTATCTGTCGGGTTCGGGCTGGAAAGAATATCAGAAGGAGCAGTCAGTATGCGGGATAAAATTACCTCCGGGATTAAAAGAATCAGCCAAGCTGCCGGAGCCTATTTTTACGCCTTCTACCAAGGCGGATTCCGGACATGACCAGAATGTAAATCAGGAATATATCGAAAATTTGATTGGCAGGGAAATAGCGGGTAAAATCGCGCGGGCAAGTATTGATATCTATGAAAAAGCAGCCGGTTTCGCTTTAAGCAAAGGTATAATTATAGCCGATACAAAATTCGAATTCGGCATATTTAATGAGAAAGTTATTTTGATAGATGAAGTATTGACTCCTGACTCAAGCCGTTTTTGGCCGCTGGATACGTATGCTTCGGGTAAGGCGCAAGCGAGCTTCGATAAACAATTTGTGCGCGATTACCTTGAGGCTTTGGATTGGGATAAAATGCCTCCTGCTCCCGGGCTGCCCGGCGATATTATCGAGAAGACCTCCTGGAAATACCTGGAAGTATATAAGAACCTAACCGGAAAAGAGCTGCAATTATGCTGATAATAAAAAAGATATTTTCAATTTTCTTAAGAGTAGCCATAAGCTTTATCTTTTTGTTTTTTTTGTTCCGGCAGGCAGACGAGAAAAGCATTTTAGAAGTCCTCAAAAATATAAATAAACCGTTTTTACTCCTGGCTTTCCTGTGCTACTTTTTAAATTATATCTTCGGCCTTTGGCGCTGGGTAATGCTGCTTAGGGCGGTAAAGATTAATATTCCTTTGCGGCGGGTGGTAACTTCGTTTTCAGGAGGGGCTTTTTTTAGCCTGTTTCTTCCTTCGACGATAGGGGGGGATTTCTTGCGCAGCGTTGATTTGTCTATGTATACCAAGAAACCCAAAGAGATTATCGCGACGATATTCTTAGACCGCTTAAGCGGGTATATCGGTTTGGTTATTTTAGCTTTGATTGCAATGTTCCTCGGCTGGAAGATTCTGGAAGATAAATCTGTATTGATATCCTTGGGGATAATAATCGGTTTACTGTTTGTTATCCTGCTGCTTTTTTTCAATAAATTTCTGTATTCCAGGATAAACCGTTTTCTTAAAAGCCCTGATGCCGGGAAAATCAGGGATTTAATCAGCGATTTACATAAAGAGATTCATCTTTTCAGGCATAAACCCAAGGTGGTGGTGGAAAATATCTTGATTTCTATTATTATTCAGGCGATCTCTCCGCTGACCTTTTATCTTATCGCGCTTTCTTTAGGGATAAAGATAAGCTTAGCCTGTTTTTTTATTTTTGTTCCGATAATCGGGGCAATCACGCTCCTGCCTATTTCCATAGGAGGTTTGGGCTTAAGGGATGCCTCGACGATTTTCTTTTTTGCCAAAGCAGGCATAGGGAAAAATCTCGCTTTTACCATGTCGCTGTTAAGTTTTTCTTTTATCCTGTTTTACGGAGCAGTAGGAGGTTTAATTTATGTCCTTACAGTTCATAATCGACGGTTACAATGTAACCAACCATCCCAGCTTCACAAGGCAAATTCCTAAAAGGCATTTAGATTCCCGCCTGGCCTTAATTCAGTTGATTAAACAGAAAAAATCAGCTTCCAGCCCCCACAATAAATTTTGGGTTGTATTTGACGGGTATCCGGATCAGGCTCTGGATGAAGCGGGCAAAGGGAATATAATGGTTATATTTTCGCAGGCTGAGAGCGCCGATGAAAGGATAAAGAAGCTGTTGGGCTTGATTCCTAACCCCAAGAATGTAGTTGTTGTTTCGGATGACAAAGAAATAGTTTTTTTTGCCAAAGCTTGCCGGGCGAAATCCGAAAGCGTGGAAACCTTTCTTTCTTTTCAGGATAAGTTAGCGCGGATAAAAAATGAATTGCCGGAGCAAGAGATTACCTATAGCCAGATGCACAAAATAAATGAGGAATTGAAGAAACTATGGCTGGCATAAAGTTCTTAGGGACGGCAGGCGCTCGCTTTGTGATGATCGGACAGCTAATGCGGCCAAGCCGCATATTCAGGCTAAGGCGTTGTCTTAAGCGCTTGGGCGTAGAAGCGCAAGCGGCTTATGATGGAATGAGCCTGGTTTTATAAGACTATTCCCTTGACACTTATTTCTTTGCGTGTTATTTTATCCCTGTATTCAGTCCGATAATATAAAGGAGGTGTATAGTGCTAAAGGTAATGAAGAATTTTTTACTCCTTTTTTTCTCCTTCCTGATTTTTCCGTATAACGGTTTTGCTGAAGACACCCTGACCATCACCACCTACTATCCTTCTCCCTATGGAGTCTACCGTGAGCTGCGAGCTAAGCGTATGGCCATAGGAGATGACTATACAAGCGGAACTAACTACACCTGGCAGGAAACTGCCAGCGGCGCTGGAGAAATAGACTATGCCGCTGACCTGGTAGTAGAAGGCAATGTGGGGATAGGGACGGTGAATCCAAATACCAATCTCCATATAAAAGGCGCAGATAGCGCAGCCTACGGTCAGCTTGAGATTCAGTCTACCGGTTATGATGCGGGAATGGAGTTTTATAATTCCAATGGAGCAACAACTACCGGCCGTGGCGGCCTTATGATGTCCGGATACCCCGGATATGAGGGATTGCGGTTCAGGATCAATCAGACTGATAAGATGATTATAGATGAAAACGGCAATGTCGGCATTGGGACGACGGCGCCCGGAACTCTGCTTCAAATTGGCGGCGGCACAGGGAGCCTTCATGTGCTTACTCCCGGGTTGCTCCTTAAGAACTCGACATCCTATGAGCGCAGTATCATGGAGATCCATGACCCTACTGGAGCAAACAGGCTTGTTATCCAAACCTTAGCTGATTCTTTTTACATAGCCTCCTTAGATTCTAAGCCGCTACTTCTTCAGACTTCAGGAGGTAATGTAGGAATAAATATGGTGCCAAGCTATAAGTTGGATGTAAGTGGAGATATACGAGCGGCAGCAGGGGGTGATTTTGTTATAGGCCCGGCTCTTTCCGGTTCGGATGTTCATTTATTTTCGGATTCCGGAGAATTCTCAGTATATACCAATGGAGCAAGAAGATTTGCAATCAATACTGCGGGAGATACTGTAATTTACGGTGATGACGACTGGGCGCTATATGGTGATAATGGGTATCCTGTTCTCTATTGGAGTAAGTCTACAGCTAATCATATGGGGATGGGAGGAGGTGCTTCCGCTTCCTATACCTTGCTTGTCAGCGGCAGCCTTGCTTACTATGGGGGAGGTAATATCTCAGATGCCCGGCTTAAAAAGAATGTAACTACCATTGATGACCCCTTAACTAAGATTATGGCTTTAAGGGGTGTCTATTTCGAATGGGACAAGACAAAAACCGATATTAAGGATCTAAAAAGCAGCAGGAACATAGGGTTGATAGCTCAAGAAGTTAAGAAAGTGGTCCCGGAAGTGGTTGATGGAAAAGGGAAAGATTATATGTCAATTGAATACGGGGCTTTGGCCGGATTGATAGTTGAAGGGATGAAAGCGCAGCAAAAACAGATAGCGCAGCAGCAAAAGCAAATCGAAGATTTAAGCAGGGAAATCAAGTTGCTAAAAAACAAGAAAAGCTAAGCGGGTAGAATATATTTTCTTGACATAACCTTATGGTTGTGATAGAGTTAAACAAAACTAGGTAACACTAACCCAAGGAGGTGGAGGATGAGTAGTTGGCAAATAGTTTTGTTGGAACCAGCGAGAACAGTTTTATCGCAGATTGGGCAGTTTGTGATGAATATTTTGTTGGTGCTTATTATACTCATTGTTGGTTGGTTGATTTCCAAATTGATCCGGGCTGTTGTTACAAGAGGCTTGAGGGCAATTAAGCTGGATGAAATTTCCGATCGAATCGAATTGGAAGCTTTGCTGGAAAAAGGCGGCATAAGTTATTCGCTTTCCGAGTTAATCGGGGTCATTTGTTATTGGCTCGCTTTGTTGGTTACCTTTATGGTGGCGATTAATTCCATAGGTTTAACCATCGCAGCCGATTTGTTAAACAAAGTGGTTCTTTATATACCTAATGTCATCGCGGCTGTGTTTATTCTTATCTTAGGTATGTTCGCGGCCACCGTTTTAAGAAATATAGTCCTAACCGCTGCTAATAACGCCGGGCTTAGCCAGGGTAAACTTTTGGCTAAGGTCGTCGAGGTGGTGATTGTTCTTTTTGCCATTTTTGTGGCTTTAGAGCAGTTGAATATCGGAGTTCTTGTAACCCAGTTAACTTTGTCTGTTGTTTTAGGCAGTTTAGGCTTGGGTTTGGCTTTGGCGTTTGGTTTAGGTTGCAAGGATATCGCCGGTAAAGCCACAGCTGATTTTATCGAGAAATTGAAGAAAAAATAACCGGGGTATTGGTTGGTTACGAGAAACCCCGCACTTTGATAACAAGGTGCGGGGTTTTTTATGATGAATGCCAGAGGAGGGCGTTAATGCTTAGTTTATGCGGCAGGCTCAGAGTAGTTTTTTGCGCGATTCTTCTTATTCCTTTATTTTTCTCTTTAGCTTACGCCGGGGGCGAATCTGGCTGGTTAACTCGGGAGTATCTTACCGGTAATTGGTTCGGTTTTCGCGATAAACTCGCTGATTCCGGGATAACTTTTGCCAGCAGTTATGTGGTTGATATCCTGAATAATCCTGTCGGCGGTAAGAGAGAGAACAGGGTTCGCTACGATTCTTCCCTGGGTTTGGATCTCAATGCTGATTTGGGCAAATTAATGGATTTTGAGGGATGGCAATTTCATATAGCCGGCGTGTATCGTCAGGGAAGGAATCTTTCCAAGGATATAGGCAACCGGTTCGTGGTAAGTAGTATCTATGGATCGGAGCAATTCCGGCTTTACTCGCTATATTTGGATAAGGCGCTTATGGATGGCCGCTTATCTTTTAGATTCGGCCGCCTTGGCGCCGGAGACGATTTTGCTTCCTCTCCGCTTTATTGGAATTTTGTCAACAATGCCATCGATGGTAATCCGATAAGCATACCTATAAATATACCTTTTACGGCGTATCCGACCGCAACTTGGGCAGCGCTCGTAAAATACAAGATAACCCCGGAGGTTTTGTCTAAAACCGGTATTTACAATGGCGATGACCGGGTAGGCGATAATAAATATCACGGAATGGATTTTAGTTTTAGGAGCGATAAAGGGGTAATGCTGCTGCAGGAATTTAGCTATTTATTGAATCAGGCAGAAGGCAGCCGGGGATTGCCGGGCAATTACAAAATCGGCGGCATATATGATACCGGAAAATTTGAAGATTTCTATAAGGATGAAAACGGCAATTCCGCGGCTGTTACCGGTTTGCCGAAGCGTAAGCACCGGGGAACTTACGGTTTTTACCTCCATGGCGACCAAATGGTTTACCGGGAGGGTGGACAAGACAGTAAGCAGGGTCTAACCGTATTTACAGTTTTTACCTTTGCTCCGCCTGATGTAAACGAGTTCTCCTTTTTTGTCGACGGAGGCTTGGTCTATACCGGGTTAATCCCCAAGCGCGATAAAGACGTTACATCTTTAGGTTTTGCGTATGGAAAATGGAGCGAGGATTTGGCAAATTACCAGAATGATTCAGGCCAGGATCCCCAGAAGTTCGAAGTTATGATGGAATTGAACTATAAATTTATGGTTTCTCCCTGTTTATATCTTCAGCCGGTTACGCAGTATATATTCAATCCGGGAGGGGCTAGGAATATCGATGACGCGTTAGTCGTGGGTACAAGAGTGGGAGTGATATTTTGAAAAATACTTTTTTTTGTTTATTTAGTTTAACGGTTATCTTTTTAACCTGCGGCCCATATCCGGCTTATGCCGGGGGAAAAAGAATATGTATCGGTGTTTCTATCCCTACTCAGCGCGATGAGCGCTGGGTAAAAGATGCCGAAAAGATGCGTGAAGCGGCCCGGGCCCAGGGCGTGGATTTGAAAATGCAGATATCCGACAATGACGCTGCCCGGCAGATGTCGCAATGTGAAAATCTCCTGGCTCAGCAAGTCGATATACTGATATTGGCTCCTCACGACGCTACAAGCGCTTCGGCAATTGTTGACGCCGCCCATAGGGAAGGCGTAAAGGTTATTTCTTACGATCGTTTGGTTTTGTATTCCGATGTAGACTTGTATCTTTCTTTTGATAATGTGCAGGTCGGACGGCTGCAGGGAAAGTATCTTACCGAGCGCGTCCCTAAAGGTAAATATGTTGTTTTGGGGGGAGCGCCTACGGATAACAACGCGAAATTGTTCAAGCAGGGGGCTATGGAATATATTCGGCCTTTGGCGGATAAAGGGGATATCAAAATTGTGATGGACCAGTGGATACAGGATTGGCAGCCGACTATAGCGATGAATATTATGCAAAACGCCCTTACTGCCAACGACAATAAAATTGACGCGGTGCTGGCGCCTAATGATAATACTGCCGGGGGAGTAATACAGGCATTGGCGCAGGTCGGTTTAGACGGCAAGGTCCCGGTTACCGGGCAGGATGCCGAATTAACCGGAGCAGAGCGCATAGTAAAAGGCACTCAATCAATGACTGTATTTAAGGATACCCGCCAACTTGCCACAGAGGCGATAATTACCGCGGTTAAGATGGTGCGGGGAGAAGGCCCCGGAGCTACTTCTAAAGTTAATAATCAAAAAATCGATGTTCCTTCAATATTGCTTATTCCGGTAGTTGTGGATAAGAGCAATATTGATAAGGTATTGATTGATAGCGGTTATTTAAGAAAAGAAGAGGTGTATAAATAATGCCTGACGAATATATCCTCCAGATGGAAGGAATTACCAAAGATTTTCCCGGAGTCAGAGCTTTGGATAACGTGACGTTCAATGTCAAAAAAGGCCATATTCATGCCTTAGTCGGAGAAAACGGCGCGGGTAAATCCACGTTGATGAAAGTCTTAAGCGGAGTCTACCCCAGCGGCACTTACCAGGGCAATATTGTTATTAACGGAGAAAAACAAGTTTTTCATACTATAAAAGATAGCGAGAATCGCGGAATTGTTATTATCTATCAGGAGTTGGCGCTTATAAAAGAGCTTAATATCGCCGAAAACGTTTGCGTGGGTAATGAAGTTTCCCGTTTCGGAGTAATCAATTGGGATGAATCTTTTCTGAAAACCGAAAAAGCGCTTAAACAGGTGGGCTTGAATGAAAATCCCCTGACTTCCCTAGCTAGTCTTGGCGTAGGAGAGCAGCAATTGGTGGCTATTGCTAAAGCGTTATCCAAAGAGGCCAGGATACTGGTTTTGGACGAGCCTACCGCGACACTTTCGCAGGAAGAGGCTGAGAGGCTGTTAAAGATTCTGCTCAAGCTTAAAGAAGAAGGAGTAACCTGTATTTATATTTCGCACCGGCTAAAAGAAGTATTTGATATTGCCGACGAGATTACGGTGCTTAGGGACGGCAAGACAGTTGCTTCTTATGCGAAAAAAGAACTTACTGAAAGTAAACTTATTTCGCTTATGGTCGGTAGAGAGTTGATAGATATTTATCCGCGGAGGAAACATTTGCTTAAAGAGGTGATTTTTGAGGTTAGGGATTGGACGGTTTATAACCCGGCGATAAATAAAATTATATCCGATGTCAACTTCAAATTGCATAAAGGGGAAATCCTTGGCATTTCCGGCTTGGTCGGCGCCGGCCGCACGGAACTTGTGATGAGCTTGTTTAATGTTTGGGGCAAAAAGGCCTCCGGAAATATTTTCCTTGAGGGTAAAGAGTTGCATATTAGTAATCCGGGTAGCGCTATAAAAGCGGGCATAGCCCTTGCTTCTGAAGACCGCAAGCGTTATGGTTTGGTCCTTAATGAGGACATAAAAAGAAATATTTCTTTAGCCAGCTTGCTTAAGATTGCCAAAGCCAGCATAATCAATGAAAATGAAGAGATTAAATATGCCGAGAAGTATACTTCTGATCTGCATATAAAAACTCCGTCGATAGAACAGAAGACGCTTAATCTGAGCGGGGGAAACCAGCAGAAGGTTGTTTTGGGCAAATGGTTAATGACTATGCCTAAGGTTTTGATTCTTGATGAGCCGACCCGCGGAATAGATGTCGGAGCTAAATCCGAAATTTATAATATCATAAATGATTTGGTTAACCTTGGTTTGGGTGTTATAGTTATTTCTTCGGAGCTGCCTGAAATTATAGGTATTTGCGACCGCATACTGGTTATGCATGAAGGCAGGTTCACCGGAGAGCTTTTGGCCGAGGAAGCGACACAAGAGAAAATAATGAATTATGCTACCGGCAGGATCAAGGAGGAGGTTAATCAGGATGGATAAAAAAATATTATTTAATGCCGGTTTCTTCAAGCATATCCGGCGCTATACTATGTTGATTGCTTTGGTAAGCATCTGGCTTATTTTTAGTTTTCTTACCGACGGTATTTTCATTTCGCCGCGCAACCTTTCTAATCTATTTGTGCAGACTGTCGCGGTAGCGATTATCGCCATCGGCATGACCTTGGTTATAGTTACCCGCAATATCGACCTTTCAGTCGGTTCTGTCGCGGCCCTTGCCGGAGCTGTGGCGGCATTCTTGCAGGTAAAAATGGGTTGGCCGACTACTTCGGTGATAGCCGCGGCATTGATAGTTGGGGTTTTAATCGGGATCTGGCATGGATTCTGGATTGCTTATCGGGCTGTTCCGGCGTTCATTGTGACGCTGGCGAGTATGATGGTTTTCCGCGGTTTGGTTTTGGGGGTAACCAATGGCACAACTATCGCGCCTTTGTCTGATTCGTTTAAGGCAATAGGACAAAGCTATGTATCTCCGCATCTAAGCGCTTTAATCGGGATTTTGGTTATTGTGGCTTATATTTTTCTGGATTTCAACCGGCGCAGGCAGAGGATTAAATATGGGTTTAAGGTTACCAAGTTTCCTCTTGAGGTATTGAAGCTGTTTCTTATTTCATCCGCGATTGCCGGAATCTTTGCGATTATGATTTTTAACCGCGGGGTGCATTGCGCCGTGCTTTTAGTTATGGTATTGGCTTTAATTTTTTATTTTATCGCGGAACATACGGTTTTTGGCCGCCAGTTATACGCTATCGGAGGGAATCCCGACGCGGCTGAGCTTTCGGGATTGAACATAAAGAAATCGGTAATGTTGCTTTATGTTATTTTTGGGGCATTAACCGCGGTTTCGGGGTTGGTTTTAACTGCCCGGCTTAACGCCGCGACTACTTCAGCCGGACAGGGAATGGAGCTTGATGTAATTGCCGCAGCCGTAATCGGCGGAACGAGCCTTATGGGAGGGGAAGGGACTATTATTGGCTCGGTTATCGGCGCTTTGATTATGGCTAGCCTGGATAACGGGATGAGCCTGATGAATACAAATATTACGTATCAGTATATTATCAAGGGTTTGATACTTCTTCTTGCTGTATGGGTGGATATAGCTACAAGAAATAAAGCTTAAAAACTAAAAGGTGTTGATGAAGGAACTTCTATATATTGCCTTAGGGTTTGCCGCCGGAACCCTCTCCGGGATGTTCGGAATCGGGGGAGGCACCATATTAATCCCGGCCTTGGTCTTTTTGGTCGGATTAAGCCAACACGATGCCCAGGGGACAACTCTTGCAATTATGCTTCTGCCGATCGGGCTATTGGCTGTATTGCGTTATTATCAGAGCGGCCATGTGCATTTTTATATCGCCGCATTCATATGCCTGGGGTTTCTTATCGGAGGGCTTGTTGGAGCAAATATGGCGGTGGCCGTCCCTAATCTTATATTGCGCAAAGCATTCGGAGGTTTTTTATTATTAGTTTCTCTTTATACGATTTTCGCTAAATAAATGAAAAAAACAACATTTTGTTTATTATTTATCGTGTTTTTTACGGCTGTTTTTTGCTGCCGGGCGCAAGCGGATATTTCCATCAAGGTGGGTATTTACGAGGATGCTCCGCTTGTATTTGTTGATTCTAAGGGTAAACCTGCGGGTATCTGTGTTGATATTCTGGAGAGAATTGCCTCAAAGGAAGGCTGGAAGACAGAGTATGTTTTCGGAACTTGGCCTAAATGCCTGGAACGGCTTAGATCCGGGGAGATCGACCTTTTGCTCGATGTCGTCTACACGCAGGAGCGCAGCGAGTTATATGATTTTACTGTCGAGTCGATTATATCCGATTGGGGCCAGGCCTATGCCAGAAAGGAATCGGGCGTCCAGTCGATTCTTGATGTCAAGGATAAGGTAATAGCAGGAGTTACCGACGATATATTCTACCTGGAATTTAAAAAGCTTGCCAAGTCTTTTAAATTTAGTTGCACATTCGTCGAGGCAGGAGATTATGGCGGAGTGTTTAAGCTTTTGGAGGAGAATAAGGTTGATGTAGGGATCGTCAGCCGTTTATACGGGGCTAAATACGGGAATAAGAGTAATATTAACCAAACCGCAATCGTATTTGCTCCTGAGGATTCGCGTATCGCCAGCCCCAAAGGAAAAAACGATAGCTTACTGAAGGCGTTGGACAGAAATATAGCCGAGCTAAAAGAAGACAGAAATTCTTATTACTACCGGATTCTTGATAAATGGCTGGGAGATGCAAAAACGCGGCGCTTTTTAAACTTCTTATCCTGGTTTTTGATATCGGCGTTGGGTTTATTGGTAGTATTCATTTTATTAAGTTTGATATTGAAAATTCAGGTTGCCCGCCGGACCAGGGATTTGGCGGCAGCCTATAGCAAGCTTAAGGAAACCCAGGAACAGCTGATTCAGGCGGCTAAGATGGAGGTTGTCGGCGGGTTAGCCAGCGGGGTCGCTCATGAAGTAAAAAATCCTCTTGCCATTATCCTTCAAGGGGTGGAATACCTGGAGAAAAAGATTCCTCCCGGAGATCAAAATATCCTGATGGTATTCAACAATATAAAGACTGCCGTGGAAAGAGCGGATAATATTGTCCGGGATTTGCTTGATTTTTCGCGGGTTGGCAAATTGGATATGGAATCGGAGAATATAAATACGCTTTGCGAAAAGGCCCTTTCTCTATTGAAGTACCAGCTCGATAAAAGCCGCATTGAGGTGGTAACCAGCCTGCAGGCGGATATCCCCGCGATTAAGATAGATAAGAACAAGATCGAGCAGGTGATATTGAACCTGCTTATGAACGCCTTGCAGGCGAGCTTCGAAGGCGGCAGGATTTCGGTGAAAACCAGGTTTAATTTTATCGCTAAGGAAGTAGTGCTTAAGATAGAGGATAATGGTTCGGGCATCCCGGAGGAAGCCCTGGGCAAGATATTCGACCCTTTTTTTACGACTAAACGCGGTAAAGGAGGGACTGGATTGGGTTTGTCGGTAGTGAGGAATATCGTGGAAATGCACGGCGGAAAGATTGAGATAAAGAATAACCGGTCCGGAGAAGGAGCAAGCGCAATTTTGACTTTTAAGGCCTAGGGGGGCGTATGGAGAAGACGAGGATTTTGGTAATCGATGATGAGGATGCGATCGACCAGCTGGTGAAATTAAATCTTGAGGAAACGGGAGATTATACCGTTGAAAACCTGGCCTCGGGTTTGCAGGCGGTAGAAAAAGCGATAGAATTCAAGCCCGCGTTAATCTTTTTGGATCTGGTTATGCCGGATATTGACGGAGGGGCGGTTTATAACCTGCTGAAAGAAAATAATCAGACCAAGGATATTCCCGTGGTCTTTTTGACCGCTATGGTTACCGAAGAGGAAACCGGTGAAAGCGGCAATATTGTCGGCGGCCATCCCATGCTGGCCAAGCCGGTTACTACCAAGAAGCTCATCGAGTGCATCAAAAAATATATTAAGTAATCTAAGATAGGCCAACGTTTATTTCTGCTAGCAGCTATTCTCTCTAATATCCCATGATATCAACAGAATGCCTTTTTGAGAAACAGGATTTCCCGGCTTTTTCTTTTTCTGGGCAGGATTATCAATCTTTACTGTCGGCTTTCGATATTAAGGCGGAATATTAATAAAAATGGAATTTAAACTGCGCACAGAGTTTGTCGAGTTGGATAATGTGCTAAAGGTTTTGGAGCTTGTTGGAAACGGCGCGGAAGCCAAACAACGGATACAAGCAGGCTTAATTAAGGTTAATGGCGTTGTTGAATCAAGGATTCGCCGGAAGCTTTATCCGGGAGACTTTGTGGAGTTTGGAAGTGAAAGGGTTGATGTTGTTGGCTAAGGCGCTTGTTTAGCCGGAATTGTCCCTGATTTCCAGGGAGCCGGGTTAACTTTTTACGCAATGTTGAGAAAATAGTAATGATAAAAAAAGGATACATGAGGGTTAGGCGGGAACTAGGTAAAGAGAATTTTAGTATGTTCCGAAATTGCACATACTGCCTCAGGATGAAGTTAAAGATAAAGTTATACGGCGGGTTGGCGGGTATAATATTGGGAGCGGTTTTGTTTTGCGCCGGAGCGGACGCGGTTACAGTGGATGCGGAGGATATAAGCGCGAGGGCGTATGGAGAAAGCGTATTGAAGGAATTAGGCGCCGCAAAAGAATCTATATATGTGGCAATGTATTCAATGTATACGCGCTCTGACAAGAAGGATAATCCGGCGTTGGGATTGGTGGAAGCGTTGATAAGGGCCAAAGACAGAGGAATTTACACGCGGGTGTACCTTGATTCAAATAAGGGTAATGATGACGCATTTGTAATACTTGATAAGGCGGGGGTGGACGTGAGCTTTATCAAGCCTTCCCTGAAGATGCACGCCAAGCTGATTGTTATTGACGGGGAAGTGGTTATTGACGGGAGCGCAAACTGGACGCAGAACGCTTTGCTGGAGAATGTGGAGAGCGCGCAGATTTTAAGGGGGAAGGAATTCGCGCGGATCAAACTGGCGCAGTTCGAAGAATTAGAGAAGTCTATAGCCGGCACCAGCGAACCGAAGAAGGCGCTTTTAGACAAGGTGAGGGTGAGAAATATTTTTCTGGAAGACGCGCGCCTGGCGCCGGGGATGGTTACGGGCAGCGATGGGTATTCGTTTGATTTTTATCTATTACTCTTGCGGCAAAGCAAGGATACGGGAAGTCCGGTAATCAGGGTTGATTATGCCAAGAGCGCGCGCAGGCTGGGGATAAAGGTTGAGACGGGGAATTCCAAATACAGGCAGGAGATCAGGCGGCTGGCGGAGAACCTTAAAGATAAATACCGGCTTATTGATTATACCATTGATGAAAATTCAAACCTTGATGTGAAACTTTTGGATTATGATGACGCGTTAAAACAATATTCTGTTCCTGCGGCAGGGTATTTTAATATTCCGACGGCATATTGGGAATACGGGCTGGACAGGCAGTTGATTCTTAGGGAAAAATTCGCTTATTTGGCAAGTATATATGAAGGAGAGACGGCGCGGCCGCGGCAATGGTGGAGAAAGAGTTTGAAGGGGTTGTCGGAGAAATATCATATAGATGAGTGGACTTTTGATTATGGTTTGAGGGGTTTGAAGAAGCTGGATTTGCTTGAGGTGAAACATTCAAGGATCAAGCAGGGAGAGCGGGATTATGAAGACAGAGAGCCTAATGAATACAGGTTAAAGGAGTTGGTCGCGCCGCAGGAGAAAGAACGCTTGTGGAAGAACCTGGAGAAGGATTTTGGAGTTGAGGCGGTTGGACGGGCGCGGGAGTTGGCCGCGATGATTGATGAGGGAAATAATGTTCAGGCGGCAAAGGATTTTATCCGGTTAGTAAAAAAATACGGAGAGAAAGATGCCAGGGCCGCGGCGGAGACGGTGTCGCGGATGGGCGCGGATAACCCTTTGCGGAATATCAGTTATGTGGTGGGGGTGTTGAAAAGGATGGAGAGGGAAGGAGGATGAGGCAGAATTTCCTTTTGACAAAAGTATATCACTATGATATACTTTCTTCGGAGGTGATAAAGATGTCTGTAACTATGAATAAAGAGCTTTTGATAAGAATGCCATCCTCGCTTTATAACGAAACAGTTAAGATCTGCAAAAAGAGGTATATGTCAATGTCCTCATTTGTCCGGGAATTGATTGTTGAGCAAATAGAGGGCTCTCTTACTTCGGCAGAGCAAAAGATTGTTGCCGAGGGTGAAAGGCTCTATCTGAAAGGCAAAGGCACCAGCTGGAGAAAGGTAAAGCGTGGGTAAGTTTGAAGTCCTTTTGATGCCGGCTGCGCTTAAGTTCTATAAGTCTTGCCCGGAAGAGCTGGGAAAAAGGTTAAATAAGTGTTTTGAGGAGCTTGAAAGTAATCCTTTCTGGGGCCCGAATATAAAGGTGCTAAAGGGTGAGAAGAGGCGTTATAGATACCGGGTAGGTGATTACCGCGCGATTTACGGGATTGACAAAGAGAAGAATAAAGTTTTCGTTACTTTGATTGCTTCCCGGTCTTCGGTGTACAGGAATATAGGTTAGGTATTTACTCCCCGTTTGACTTCCCGAAAGGGCTCAGGCGGGGTTATTTTTTATGTATATAGGACATAAATGGGGTATTCGATAGGATGCTTTAGGTTCTAAATAATATTGACATGCTTACAGCGGTGTACTATACTATCGAACAGTTGTATTATCCAATAGAACAGGAGATGACCTATGTTAATTCCGGCAGGAAGGAAAAAGATACTCGAAGTATTCTTAAAAGACCCCTTTAAGGAAATTCACTTACGGGAGCTCTCTCGCCTATCAAAATCCTCGCTTGCTAATGTAGACAATTCAATGCGGTTATTCGTGAAAAACGACATGTTTAAACGTAATGAAATGTCGCATTCCACGTTCTTTAAGCCTAACCTTGAAAACGATGAGACTATAAAGATATTCGAGCTCCTGGAGCTTGAGAGGCGCAAAGCGTTTTACGCGAAGAACAAGAATATAGCTCGCCTTATTAAAAAATACACAGATTCTATTATAGAGTTTTCAAACAAGAGGATCCAGCTTGTCATTCTTTTTGGTTCTGTAGCAAGGGGTGAATGGACAAAGAGAAGCGATATTGACATACTGGCGGTCGTTCCGGATAAGGAAAACGATATCATCGATATATTAAACAAGGCCAAGACAGATGTAAATCCGCTTTTAGAAATAAGGCCGATAAGCACAACAACAAAAAAGTTTATCGATGGTTTTAAGACCAAGACCGAATTCTACGATAATCTATGGAAGGATCGAATTGTGTTGTATAGCGAATTCTTGTTCTGGCAGCTTATAAGAGAGGGAGGAAAATAATATGCCCGAAAACTTAGAACGAATTTTACAAGGGTGCTTTCATCCAAAAGAAGGCAGGCCTAATCTGCAAAAAGTGCCGGTTAGTTCAGAGCGTGCGCAACAACACATTGACAAAGCACACAGTAATCTTCGAGCGATGAAGCTGATGTTTGACGGTGACTTGTTCGATTGGACGATTATTTGTGGATATTACGCGATGTATCATGCTGTTTTGGCGGCTCTTTATAAAACAGGTATCCGTGCTACAGCGCATTACTGCGCGCTTGCGGCGTTTAAGGAATTCTATGTCAAACGAGGGAAAGTAAAACCTGAATTTGTAACATATATAAATCGCGCCAAACAGCTTGAACGGAAATATTCTGAGTCATTGGATAAGGCTCAGGAGAATAGAGTTGTGGAACAATACGGCGTTGAGATTATCACCAATGACGATGCCGAATGGATTATCGAGGATGCGAAAGACTTTGTGCTTAAGATTGAAGAAGTGCTGGCATCATAAGGGAAAGCATGAGCTATGGGAACTACAACATTTTTTCTAAGACATAATGATTTGGACAAGCCATTAAACAAAATGGGTAAGGAGGAATTAGAGAAACTCAATAATCTTTCGCCCTATGTTGAGACGCCATTTCGTGCTGGCTGGCAGGTGCCCATGGAGCTTCATAATGGCAACGTGTATGTTCTGGTGTTTTGGAAAGGCAGACTGATGAAAATCGAGGATGCGCCAAAAACCCTAAATAAAAAATATTATAGTAAACATAGAGGTAAAGAGGTTAACGAGTATGAGTGGACTGTATTGAAAAAATATATGTTGGCGGAAATCCAGCGGCTCGATAAGGAATTTAAGAAGTCGCTACGGAAAAATAAAGCCTGCACTAAGATGAACAGAGGGTAGGATTTCAGTATGAACTATTGGTGGACATCAGATTATCATTTTTCGCACTTCAATATCATCCGATATTGCAAGAGGCCGTTTGAGACGGCTGAGGAGATGAACGAGACGATCATTCGCAAACATAATGAGCGGGTGAAGCCGGAAGATACTGTCTTTTTTCTCGGTGATTTTATTTTTAAAGGCGGCGAGGAGAAATGCAGGCATTTTGAAAAGAGGCTGAACGGCAAGTTTATTTTTATCAAAGGCAACCATGACCGGCACAACAACCTCAATACGATCATTTCGAAGGTCTATATTCACTACGGCTCAAAGGATATTTGCATGACGCACCGGGCCGAGGACGCGGACCCGAACGTGCCATGGAATTTCTGCGGTCACATTCATGAAAAGTATAAGATCAAGCGATTGAATGAGAATTCAATAATCGTGAATCTTTGTGTCGAGGCCTGGGATTATTATCCGGTTGCCTTCAAGCAGATCAGTTCCGTGATTGCAACATTCTTGAAGGAAGAAAAGAAGGGGATTCAGTTGTCGACCGAGTCAACCGATCCAGCAGGTGAAGTTGGCGAGTGATTTGGGACATATGGGACAAGTGTGCGATTTGCGCAATTACTGCGCGATTAGCCAAAGGGGCAGTAAAGGGGCGCTGATTGGGTATGACTAAGAAATGCAAAAAGTGCAAAGTACCGCTGGAAGGGTTCTTATACCGGTTGATCGCCAAGACGCTGTTTGGCGTGCGGCCGTCAACGAAAGATCCTGAGTTGTGCAATAAGTGTGAGGGTAAGAAGTAATAGCCCGATTGGCAATTGGCCAACAGCTTGTTGGACAATTAGGCAACAGGTTGTTGCCCAAATACAGTGTTCACGAGCAGAGAACAGAGAAGAGAAGAATAATGAAGGAAAGAAAAGTAACAGGCATAAAGACTTGGCCGGAGGATGACAAGCCGAGAGAGAAACTTCTCAAGAAGGGTGCGGGGGCTTTACAAAATGATTAATAAAAATAACCAGAAACAAGGCAAGCGTCTCTACATACGCATTTTTGGATGGCCGATGGTTCCGCTCCCACAGGACGGTTATACCGTTTCTTGAGGAGATATATAAAGATAAATTAGCCGAACTAAATGCGTATATACTAATAGGTTAAGAGCAGTTTGATGTTCAGGTATTTTTTTTATTTTCCGGGTTGATTTCGCAGGTGCCAAGAATAAGCTAAATCGCGTTTATTCATAGGCTCTGTTGTAAAGTTAAATGAGGATAAGTTATGAAAAATAAGGTTACGGAAATACCGGTAAAAGGCGAAATCGCCATTTATCAGACTAAAGACAAGAAAATCCAGCTTGAAGTTAAGCTAGAGCAGGAAACAGTTTGGCTTTCACAAGAGCAAATAGCGAAACTTTTCAAAACTGAACGGAGTGTTATTACGAAGCATCTTGGCAACATCTTTCATTTCAACGAGTTAAAAGAAAAAAGGAACGTGCATTTTTTGCACATTCCTTTTTCAGATAAACCGGTAAAATTTTATAACTTGGATGTAGTAATTTCGGTTGGCTATAGGGTTAATTCTACCCGAGCTACCCAGTTTCGTATCTGGGCAACAAATGTTTTGAAAAGGCACCTGATTGATGGATATACGCTAAATGAGAAACGTCTAAGAGAACAAGCTCTGAAATTGCAGGCTTTACAACGTGCAGTAAAACTTATTGCAAGCATGAAAGATCGCAAGCAGCTTGAATATAGAGAAGCCATGGGGCTGCTTGAAGTAATCAGTGATTATAACTATGCGCTTGGGCTCTTAGATGACTATGACTATAAGCGGCTTAAGATAGGCAAAACGTCAAAAGAAGAGAAATTTGTTTTAAGCTACGAGCTCGCAATAGAAGCTGTAAATAAACTTAAAGAAAGAATCGGCAGTTCAGATCTTTTCGGCATAGAGCGCGATAAATCATTTAAGAGTTCCGTGTCTTCGATTTACCAGACGTTTGACGGAAGAAATTTGTATGCAAGCATTGAGGAAAAGGCAGCTAATCTTCTGTACTTCATTGTCAAGAATCATTCGTTTGTTGATGGCAATAAGCGAATCGCAGCTTCAATATTCCTGTGGTTTTTGGAGAAGAATGGTATTCTATACAAAGAAGACGGATCAAAACGCATCGCCGATAATGCTTTAGTTGCCTTGACTTTGATGATTGCCGAAAGTAAGCCCAGTGAACGATATATTATTGTGACGCTGGTTGTGAATCTGATAAACAGAAATAATTAAACCTAGAAAATATACGCAAGTTAAATAAATATATTTTTAATTAGGTTAGCACAGGAGGACTTATGGGAAAGAGATATGGGAGGTTGCCAAAGAAAATGATTATCCCTAATCCATATAATATTCCAATACATAATCAGGGGAATGAAAATAATTGTACCTCACACGCATTCGCTACAATGATTGAATATAAATTGAGCAAGATTCTAAAAGAAAGAGTTTTGATAGAAGTAGATGATCTGTGGACAAAACAGAAAGGATATGGGACGGCAATTGATCGGGGAGATACTATGGAAGGAGTCATGTTTATTGCTGATAAATATGGCATGAAGTTTCAAACAGAAAGCGGGAGGAAGGGAATATATAGACCCAGATGTAATATTTTGTTTTTTAATAAAGAATGAAGAGCTTGATAAAGCGGTATAATTATGTATGTTTCTGCAGGTAACTATTAGGAGATGGGATGCGGAAAAAAGTTTTCATCCGATCATATGGCTGTCAGATGGCTGCGCTATAGGGGGACTATGCAGAGGATAGCGGAGGCGTTGGGCAATATCCTATAGGAGGTGAGTGAGATGGAATATCTTCTCAAAACATCGCTGAACAAAGAGCAATATAATAACCTACTAATATTTCTAAAAGAAGTATCCAACGAGTTCATTCTAGTAAAAAGAAAGCAGTTTAAATTCAATGAAAAGGCTGAAAAAATTATGTCGGATTTAACTGCGCAATTAGTTAAGAAAATTACTTCGAACGAATGGCCGGGCACTAAACTCTTAGGCAATAATGACTTGGCAGAGATTTTTTATTTTAAAGTCAACGAAGAGAGTACGGAGATTTTAAAACGATATTCTACTGGTTTATCCGATTGGGTAGCTCCGGAGTTGCCGGAGGATTTAGCCTTTTTTAGAAGAAATGGTAGCTTGATTTTGAGCAGCGTCATTCATGAAGGAGATTGTTGGTTAGATTTAACAGATGGAGAGGTGCAGTTAATAAAAACGAGATACCCTGTTTTAGCTGAACAGCTAATCGTAAGATAAAGAACTCAAAAAATAAGTTATGACAAAAAAGGTATACATTAAAAGTTTCGGCTGTCCGATGGTGTAAGTACCGAGAGATGATTTTAGAGATAATAAGACGGGTAAATGGTTGAGAGTGTAAGGGATAGATTATGCAGGCCGTAATTTTAGGAACTAAATTTATAGTTGACATCTACTCGACAGATGTCAACTTTGATTAGAAAAATTGACATTCAAAGAACTACTTCGGTGGTCTTTAGCTTGCGTAATTTACTTGACAAGATAATCTGTTATGGTAACTTATTACCATAATCATGGTGAAAAGATGATATCCTTACGTTCAAAAGTAGCAATAAAATTACTGGATTACTATTTCCTTAATCCGGAGGCTCAAGTCTATATTAATGAGCTGGCAAGGATTCTAGAGCTTGATCCCAAAAATACAGAGACCAAGCTCAAGGAACTGGAAAAAGAAGGCCTTTTTAAAAGCGAATTTCGCGGAAAACAAAGGTATTTTTTCCTTGCAAAAGATAATCCCGTTTTGGAGCATTACCGCCAGATTTTCCTAAAGACCCATGGCATAGAAAAAAAGCTTAAAGATACGATAGGCAATATCAAGGGGCTTAAGGAAGCTTATCTGTTCGGCTCGTATGCAAGCAACAAAATGGATTCTTCAAGCGATATTGATCTTTTGGCCATTGGTACACACTCGGTTTTAGAATTACAGAGAATTGTTGCTAAATTGCAGAAAGATACAGGCAGAGAATTCAATGTAACGAATTTAGACATGAAGGAATTCGAGGCTAAGAAAAAAAATAGAGATCCATTTATAACCAGCGTCTTTAAAACTAAAATTATAAGGCTTGTATGATCAATTTTGAGAGTCAACACTTTCAAAAACTGACATTTAAGGAAGAACAAATTGTTCAATTCTTAAAATCTGCCTTGCATGATCTTAAGATAGCCGAAGAATCCGATATTTCCGACGTTATTTTCAAGTTTAGTTATGATGCTCTCATAAAATTAGGCATTGCTCTTATCGCCAAAAAAGGATACAAAGTAAGAAGTACAGCCGGCCATCATGTTAAGATCCTGGAAAAACTAAGCCAACTGCTTAAATATGAGGACATTCTTGTGCTCGGTAATAAAATGAGACAGGAACGCAATGTTAATCTTTACGACGGCGGATTTTTTGTAGGAGAGAAGGATAGCCTTGAGTACCTCAAATTCGTTAAGGGTGTTTTTAAGAAATCTGAAATTTAGCGAGGAATAGGAGGTATTAACCTAGATGCCTTTAAGGTGTCTAGGTTTTTGTTTTGCTTGGTCGTTGGTGCAAGTACCGTAAGACGTTTAGGGATATTAAAGAAACTAAATCGTTCAGATTAACCGAGTTTTAGTTTCTAAAGAAGATAAGAAGGCGAATACATGAATTGGCTTATTGCATGGTTAATCGTGACTTTATTTTTTACCGGTCTATCTATTTTAAGTGGATACAGAACAAAAAAGGAATATGATAAATGGCGGAAATGTAAAATTGAATCGTTGTCTTTGTCAGGAGAACTTTTACCGGACAAAAAGCCAGTGCCTTTTAATCAGTGTGGCAAAATTCTTTAGTAGAGATGGTAAAATTGTTGCAGAATTAAAAGATAACAAATTTTATATAAACCCAAATAATTATTTTCGGCAAGAAAGACCTAGCGATCATATATTGAAAGTATTTGACCAGCAGGCGCAAGAAGTGCTCAATGTAGAATTTATTAATCCGCAAGTTATCAAACTGCTAGGAATATTTTATCTTCCTAATCGTGCGCCGATTATTATTAAAGATAGCATGCAGATTTTAGGCGGTATTCAAATGTCAAATAATTGTTTTGGAGAGAATAATGTTGGTATTCATTTGGATTAAATTATTGGGGAGCCTATGAACGTACGTGACATTTTAGGCCTTTTTTAACCGAAAGTTGTGAAATTACGTGACGGTAAATTTTTATATAACTAAATGAATAATAAAGAGATATCAAAAAAGAAAGTTTTTCTCCGCACGTTCGGCTGAGGAATGGCTTGAATGCTACAGGACTACAATGAAGTTCCTCAAAGAGCTTTTTCAGTACGAGGAGCCGCGTAGCAGTAGAAGCTGGAAGACCAAAGGTAGCAGTTCCACACCTCTCGAAAGAAAAGGATAGCTTAAAAGCTATCCTTTTTATTTTTCGAGGGTGCGAATGATTTTCAAAGAAAAAACAAGTTTTGAATTAGCAGAAAATAGAAAGGGATTACTCTGTCCTCAGGCTATACGCCTGGGGATTTTTTGTTTATTGCTAAAAAAAGGATTATAGAAAATGATTCCTACAGGCATATCTCCTACAGAAGCGGCATTTGAGGTTATCGGTTTGGTTAATGCTAAATCAATAATGGATTTTCTGTTTTTTAATACCAGGATAGGCTTGGCTGTTTTTCTTATAGGGCTTTTGATTTCTTTATGGAGATCCGTAAGAGAGACTCATTTTTCAACTCTCTGGAGTTATTTAATTAAATTTTGCATTATTTTATTCATTTTTATTAAGCCCATGGGGAGTCTTGAAAACGCCACTTCAACCATGGAAGTCGGCGGTTGGGAAGGAACTACTACCCAGGGAACCTTAAAAGGCACCTTTATTGATTCCGGTAAGACCAGTACCGGATCCTTAGGGCTTCTCACAATTAGCCAGGGCTATAATGCGATTGTTTACGGCACTATAAGCGCCATTACCGCGGTTACTCAGCAGAAAGATTTCAACTACTTAAATAATCCTTTTATCGTGAACAAAGTATCTATGTATCTGCAACATTTTAGCAGCGAAGGCATTAAGAAAGATAATGTTCTGAAAAAGGATCTCGAAGAATTCCTCAAGAATGACTATCCGCAGACTTTGGGAAGAATGCTTAACAACGGCAACACGCAGAGCAAAATAACCAAGAAATGGTGGCCTGGAGATGAGGACGTAATAGCTAACTACGACTTGGACCAAAGAAAACGTTGGGAAGATTTGGATTCAAGGTTAACCGAATACATAAAAACGGAAATGAACAAATTGGGGAATGAGGGCCTGTTTGACAGTCTTATAGATTATACGGCAATAAAGATAAAGCTTCTGGCAAGTCATACTGAGAAGTCAGCAATAGATGTGGTCTCTAACATTACAGGTTACGGTATAGAACCTAAGGCTGCCCGGTTTAGTTGGATGATGAGGCAGCCGGCCGGTTGGCTCGCCTATTTTGCATCGCTTGTAGGGCAGTTCTTTTCAACCACATTGGCTGAGTTTATGATCAAAGCCTTACCGTATTTACAGGGATACGCGGTAATGATTATTTACAGCCTATTTCCTTTTACTTTATTGTTATGTTTTTTGTTTGGGACCTTTAGCATTTTGAAAGAATACTTCATGTATCTTTTTTGGGTGAAATCATGGGTTATTGTTTGGGCTTTGATTCATTATTCCGTTGTTTATATGTCTACCCTGCAGGCAAGCCTTGCTTCCGGTACCAGTTCTTGGTTTTTTGAGAAGCCTTATTTTAATACGGTAACAGGTGTCCTTCTGGTAATGTCTCCCGGGATATCCTGGTTTATGACTAAAGGTGTCTTATCCGGGATTGGAGAAGCTGCCACTGCTTTGACTCTTCATGCGGATAAAGGGATGGGCAAAGTAGGATCTAAAATAGGAGTATAGGTGGATAGACTAATTAGCAAATTAATTTTCAATAAATTGGCGGATGGGTGCGAATTCTTTGAATTTGACCGCGCTAATTACTTTGTGAATTATTCTCGGAGTATTTCGTTTACCCCCAAGCACTTAAAGTTATTTGCGTGCGGTATGCCTGCCGGCACTTTCCTCCACACCCCCCTCGAAGGCTACCGCACGCTCTTTCCAATCAAAATCACCCAAACCACCCCTTTACTCACAAAACCCACAAGGCTGGGCGGGGACAGAAAGGAAGAATCATGAAAAGAGGAAGATTAACCAAGGAAGAACAGACACAGAGAATCAAGGCATTGCTTATCTTTATTTATACCTTTCGGTATGCAACAAGGAAGCAATTGGAGATGTTTATTCAGGTGATAATGAATCTATCTTTTACGCGGTGGCTCATAGATCATTCTTTTCAAGAAGGGTTTATCAACGCGTATTACGAGCCTTTGTTTAAGACAAGAATCTATTATTTAACCTATAAAGGCAAGGAAATGATCTGCGATCAAGTTATGGTTGAGCATTATTGCTTTGAGAAGACCCATGCAGGCTTAAATACTTTTATCCACCATAACAGTATGATAGAAGCCTTTTTTCTCCTTAGAAGCCATCTAAACATCAAAGAATGGGTGCCGGAGTCGGCTCTGCGGCAAGGCAAGAAGAACGGGGAAAAGATACCAGATGGTTTAGTAAGTTTTGCAAACGGGATAAATGCGGCTCTGGAGGTAGAAACCCGCTATAAAAAGCTGGGTGTTTTGAGAAGTTTTGTTAAGAAATACCGCTACGATATCGAAAAGATCAGCAGGTATCATTGTGTTTTGATGATTGCTTCAAGCCGGCTTAATTATGACGGTTTAAAGACGCGGTTATATAACATCGCTCCGGAATTCTGTTCAAAGGCTTTTATTCTGGCTGATATGGGTATGCTTGAACTGGGAATGTGCTTCTATCAGGGCAAGCTGATACATATCGAAGAATCAATAAAACTAATAAAAGAAGAAAGGGATGGACATGGACAAAACGGTTAGTTTTAGAAAGGTATTTCTAAGGATATTACTGCTAATTCCCCTTCTTTACATTACTTTCGGCTGGTATGTCGGGTTGAACTATGGCAGAAAGGGTACCATTTTGGGACCCTTTACGGATATCCCTGTAGTGATGAAAACCAGCCTTATGGGGTCTTCCCTACGAGATCTTTCCGGCAGTATGGCTCTGGTAATGGTTGTACCACCGGGGGAGAATAATAAAAGTGTCCGGGACTCAACGTATTTTACGGTAACCGGCTATTTTGAGATTCCCGGCACCTGGGAATTTGACTTTATGCCTCCTGATACCGGCTCTGTGGAAAGGTTAGTTCTGACCGGAAGTTATACGAGGGCGATAGTCCATGAAATTAAGAACCCGGGTAGAAGATTGGGAAGTTTGTCAGTAGAAGAGGTTGCGGAATTCCTGAAGACAACCGGCAGGGTTAAAGATATGGAAAAACTAAAGCCGTATTTATTCCTTGCGAGACTTGAGAAAAAGTATCCCTGGCTTTACTCGGATACCGTGCTTTTATCAAAGGCAATGGGAAATATCTTTAGAAACAACATGCTGCCTTATGACATTTTAGGATTAATAGGGATAGCGGTTGTCTTTATCGTTATAGCGACAAGATGCTTCTGGCTATGGGGATATTACTTATACTGCGTTTTTGCTTATTGGTTCGGCAGGATTGGGTATCATGACATAAATTTATCCTTTAGCGATGTGGGCCGTCAGGTTATCCTCTGGAGCTTCTGGAACGGTTTTATCCAGAAAGAAGGCAGGCTGTTTTTACTAATTGCAGCGGGTTTATCTGTCATAAGCTTTGTAGTTTTTGGTTTTGTGTATATTTTGAAACACATCTTGCCTCGTCAAAAACGCGAACATGAGGACTTCTTCAAGATTGATAAGGATACGGAAAAGAGGAAGGAACTTTCTATTGAGACCGTTGAGTTTAAAAGAGTAGGGTACGATATTAACTTAAAGTTCAGTCAATACGCAAAGACGGACAAGTACTTTTTAGGGGTCTCAGACAGTAAGCGGGATATTCTTGTTGATGAGAGCATGTTTAACCGCCATTTGCACGTTTTGGGACCTACAGGAGGCGGCAAAACTTCCTTAGTGATACTCCCGTTAAGTGACCAGGCAATAGAAAAAGGCAGGGGGTGTTGTTTTATTGATTTTAAAGGCGATGATATCTTTAAGAAATATGTCCAGCGCAAAGCAAAAGAAAAGGGGAAGAGGTTTTATTATCTCAGCATTGATCCTAATGAGCCGTCCATAGGGTATAATCCGCTTTCTTCCGGTGATATTTATTCAAAAGTAGACAGGATAATGACGGCACTTGAGCTGATATACCACGGCCCGGCAGGTTTTTACTCTAACGTGCAGGCTATGGCGTTTATTAGTTTGCTAAAGGAGAAAGTCCAGGAGAACCAGGAGATAAACTTCCTTTCGGTCAGGGATGCGTTGGATAATCCTGCTTTTTTGGAAAGAACGGATGTGAGCGCCCAGGAAGTTAAAGGACTTCTGGCGGCGATATCCTGGATAGCGGGTATAGATGTAATAAACCGGGATGAACTGGATTTAGCCGAAGTGATTAAAAATGGGGATGTTGTCTTCTTTGCCCTTAAAAGCCAGGTAAACACGCGTTTGGCTGAAGCCATAGGCAGGATGCTCATTATTGACTTAAAGAGCCAGGCCGTATCCCGTAAGGAAACAGATCCGCCTTATTTTATCTTCATTGATGAATTTCAGAATTTAGCGTGTCCTCATTTTGTGGATGTAATCTCCAAAGTGCGGAGCGCTAACTTTTGTCTGGTCTTATCCAACCAATCCCGGGGCAACCTGTCAAACGTATCCGCGTCATTTGAAAACGCTGTTTTCACCAATACAGCTACTAAAGTTATCTTTATGCAGGAGGATCCTTTTGATGCCAGGTTCTGGTCTGATAAGACGGGGCAATCCACTTATCAGGATAAGAGCGTGTTTCAGGTGGATAACATAAGTAGTGATAAAGACGGCGTCAAACTTGACGGTTTAAGGTCGGCTCAAGGCAATATCCGTACCACTTCCAAGAACTACATCTCGGAAAATGTGTTTTTAAGACTGCCATTTTCCAAATCGGTTATTTTCTTGAGGGGAGAACTTACGGTAATAGCCAATCATGAGTTTCTCTTTGATAAGGAGCAAAGAGATAGGCTTATTGCGAGTCCGTTTGAATACGATAACAAGGAGCTTTACCGGAATGAGAGGAGGATAGGAAAATGCTAAACATCAACAGAAAGAATCTTGTGGTTAAGGTTTTTGCGGTTTTGTGCTTAGTCCTCGGGGTTGCCATAGCGACTGTGCCTTATGCCTTCGCGGAGATAAGCACTACCCAGGAGCAACAGGTAGTCAGCGATTTCGCTACTTTTATAATCAACATACTTACAGGCCCTGTGTCAAAGATCCTGGGGGCAATACTTTTAATCGGAGGAGTAATCGCGCTTTTAAATGGGAAGCAAGGCGTAGCGATTGCCTGTGGTTTCGGGTTTATGATTTTGATGTTTATACCCAAAATCCTGGAAAACTTATTCCAGCAATAATGAGAAAATGCCTGCGCACTATTGATAGGCCGCTGCTGCTTTTTGGTCTTGAACCTGAAGACGTGGGGGTGTTGGCGTTGCTCTGCGGCTTGATGATTCTATTTTTTGATACCTTCTACGCAGGGATAGTTTTCTTTGGGGGGTGGATATTTCTGAGGCTGATAAAGCAGGGCAAACCTCAAGGGTATATTACTCATTTGTTTTATAAACACGGAGTCCGAATAAACGGATTAATGGATCCGCCAAAGATAACAAGTAGATATTCGGTCTTTAGAGGAGAAGAGTAATGCAGATGCAGAGTTTTACAATACAGGAACTTTTATCAATAGTTTTAATCCTTGTTTTATACTTTTCGCCTACCGTTATTGCGTTTCTGCGAAAGCATAAGAATAAGCTGGCAATATTCTTGCTTAATTTCCTTTTGGGATGGACAGTTTTGGGGTGGGTAGTCTCGCTTATTTGGTCGGTAATGAAGTAATCTGTTCATCGACAGGAGGTAATTAAAGATGATCATAATGAAAGCAATTGCCATATGCGATGCCACGGGTAATTTTATTGCTGTAAGTTTTGTTTTATTTCGCATTCCGTGAAATCAACCAATGAAGGGGGATTTAGACAAGCGCTTGCTATTTGTAAAAGTATGACGAATACCCCCGCCTTAACTTTTCTCAGGAAGAAAAGGGAAGGTATCGTTGACGAGAGATTCATGCGTAACTAAAACAGGAGGGAAAATGATGAAAGAGAATAAACTGGCGATAAAAGATTTAGCGCGTGTTGAGCGTCCAAGAGAGAAACTCGTTCGTTATGGTCTGGATCGGTTATCCGATGCCGAACTGTTGGCGGTTATTTTACAGACAGGGAAGAAAGGAGAAAATGTTCTGGAGTTTTCTTCTCGTATCCTGCGGAAGAACGAGCTCTCTAATCTTGCACAGTTGAATCTTGAACAATTAGAAGCGATTTCCGGTATGGGGCATGCAAAGGCCTGCGGATTGCTTGCTTGTATAGAACTCGGCCGCCGCATCTTTACCGGCAAGAAAACGGAACTGAAACAAATGCTTTATCCAGAGGATGTCTTTAATAGCTTGAAAGATATCCGTGAGAGCAGGAAAGAGCATTTCGTCGTTTTCTATCTGGATTCGCGGAATCAAGAGATCAAGCGGGAGATAGTTTCCATAGGGACTATTAATTCTAGCATAGTGCATCCGCGCGAAGTGTTTGAAGGAGCGGTAAAACATTTGGCCAGCAATGTGCTTGTGGCGCATAATCATCCTTCCGGTGAATTGAAAGCATCGGAGAAGGATATTGCTGTTACCGAACGTTTGCGTGATTCCGGGATCCTTTTGGGAATAACGCTTTTGGATCATATTATCGTCACCAAAGAGGGATATTTAAGTTTACGCGAAAAGAATATCTGTGTTTTTAGTGATTAGGTATACAGGCACTACGCTTAATTATCTGTGAAATGTTAAGGCGGGGGTGAGTTTCTATATTTTTCATTGTTATTGGGATAGGATTGATAGATAAAACATACGTAAAAAAATATTGTGCTATCTTTATTGACAGGTATATGTTATGTGATATAGTAAAGACATTCGATAGATATGTATAAATTGATACAGTGGTATGGTTTCAAAGACGCAGCCATTCACCCTGTGCGATAACAACAAAACCTCATTAGTCGATTTTGGCTGATGAGGTTTTTTGTTCTTATGGCGTATTGTATAGGTCATGTGTGACAACCGAAATTATCACAAAAAGGGGGAGATATGCAGAGGGCAATGCCTAAGAATAGCTCTGGGATAATCTCGTCATTGGTTTCTAAATTGAAGATAGGAAGTTATATTCCTACCCCAGATGTTGTCCTTCGTTCAAAAAATGTCACCTCTGAGAAGGTCGGATTTACGGTATCTTCTTTAAAGAATGTCAGGATGTCACTTAAAAGCGTTTTAGTAAAAAATAACCATAAAATTTTGCCTAATGCAAGAATTTATATAATTACCATTGTTACCGACGATATCTCGTCTAACCCTCTTTGTATTAATAGTCATCTTTTTGAGGGGATAGGAGACGGAGATTATCTGCCTTTGGGTCCAGTTGGCTTGGATATTTACCGTAGTCCTAGGGATAAATTGCCGTTTTTTCTTGATTATCGCATTATGGTGATGAAATCCGATAAGGTAAAACGTGAAATAGGTGAACTTATATGTGGTATTCAAGATGATACCGCCTATAAGTCTTTATTCAGTGAAGTACTTAAATTACTTGCAGCAAGTGATCCCAAGTCTGCAGTTATCATAAAAGCCGCTAATATCGTTATGGAAATCATCGGCAAGAAATTAAAGATGGCCAAAGATGATCAACTTATTTATATCGCTGGCTCCCTTGTACAGTCTGATTATGATTTCAAAGAATACACGGTGCCAAGCCGATACGCTGAAGTCTTGCTAAAACTAGGGGAATGGTAATAAAGGACGGTAAGATTATAGATATATAGTGCGTACTTTTTATAAGAGGAGGGTGTTATGAGGGCTATTATCGCGATCCATGGAATCCGGAGTTATAAAAAAGATAACTGGATTTATCAATTTTGTGATTTTGCTAAACAAGATTCAAGATTCAAAGACGATATTCTGTTGCCGTATTATTACGGATATTTACCAAGTTTTCAATGTGTTGAAGGGGTTAAGCGATTTCATCTTATCAAAGGGTTTATGAAATTTTTACGAACCGTTAAAACTGATTATCCTGGGATAGATTTAAATATTGTGGCGCATAGTTATGGTACTGAAATAAGTTTTCAAGCGATAAAGCGTAGCGGAGAAGATAGCAAAACTAAAGGGCCAATTTTGATTAATAAACTTATTCTTGTTGGTAGTATTGTTGATGAATATCGAGAAATACCTTACACTGATACGCTCCGAGCTGGAAAAATAAGAGAATTACATTGTTATTGTAGCTATGAAGATGAGGTCTGCCGGTATAATCCGTTTGGACATTCAGGCTGTTTTGGTTTCTTAAAAGATGTGCATGACCCTGTTTGTCATGAACATCCTTTTGCGGATCTAAATATTATTAACCATCAGACAAATACCATGGAACATTCACAGTATTTTGAGGGTGACAAATTTAAAAAAGAATGGTTGGATATCATAGCTAAAACCTAACAGTAAGATAATTAATTAGCTTAGTGAGGGGAAAATATGCGTAATTTAGTCGTTTGTTGCGATGGTAGTTGGGCGACTATTGATTTGCAACAGAATGGTATTTTGTGCCCGACAAATGTGGCACGGCTTTATCATGCTATAGATGATGGTAATAAGGAAGCAGTCTTGAAGTATTATCACCCTGGTGTTGGAACTGAAGGCGGCTGGTGGGCAAGGCTTAGGGGGGGAGTTGTAGGTGCCGGATTGGATAAAAATATTATGAGTGCATACAATTGGCTGGCGGAGCACTATAAACCACAGGACAATATTTTTATTTTTGGTTTCAGCCGAGGAGCTTATACGGCCCGTAGTCTTGTTGGAATGATTAGTGTTTGTGGACTTATAGATTTCTCAACAATAGGAGACGATGAGGATAAACGTTGGAAAGCTGTAGAGTCAATATTCAAAGACTATAGAAAGAATAAGCCCTCAATGCGATATCATTTTATTCCGGGAGTACGGATACGCTTTCTTGGCGTTTGGGATACCGTGGGAGCTTTAGGGATTCCGGATAATTATGTTATTTTAAGTCTATTATTCAACAGGGCAAGGAGGTATAAGTTTCACAATACTAATTTAAGTACGATTATTGACTATGCGCGGCATGCCGTTGCACTGGATGAAAAAAGGGCAAGTTTTACTCCTACTCTTTGGACTCCTTTGATTCCCTTCGGTTGTGATGTGAAGCAGACATGGTTCCCAGGAGGGCATGGTGATGTAGGCGGTGGCTGTCTTGAAAGAGGTCTTTCTGATGCTGCTCTTTTATGGATGATCAAAGAGGCAGAGTCAGAAAAGCTTAAGCTACCGTTTAAACAAGATATGAAAAAACAATTAAAACCTGATTATAAGGGGGCATCTCATGATGCGGTAACTGGAATAGCGGGAGTGATTATGAGGACGCAACCTAGAAGTTGTCCTTATATTGCAGAAAATTATAGCAAATCGAATTTATTAAATCTGATTGATGATTCAGTTATAGACAGGAAGAAGGATCCACCTGTTATATTGGGAGAATATTTCTCATCGAAAGTCTTAGCCGTTGGTGATAAAAAAGAAGTTGTCGTTTATGCCGGAGAACATTGGTCAAAGACCGATATTTATCTGGAAAAAGGCGGAATATATAATTTTGCAGCGAAAGGCAAATGGATCATTGGAGGAAGGCTGAAATGTACACCAGATAACAATAGAGCTCCGTGTGATAAAGCAAGTGGTTTCCAAAAGCGCAATACTGAGCGGATAAATCTTATACGCGCTATAAAGGACGGGGTTTTCTGGCCGCGTATGTATAAGCTTTTTTTTACAAGATTTATTTTAGGATTTGTTTTAAGTATCTTTGAAAAACTTCTCAGAATAATCTTCTGGGATAAAGAAATGGATTTCCCTTTTACAAAGCGAATTGAGCATATTCCTTGGCTTAAATTGACTGGTACTGTGGCCAATGCAGGTGAACCTAATCCAAATGGAACCCCTGCTGTTCCTGAAACATTTGGGATTGGAAATGAACTCCTAAATTATCAGTGTAAGGAATCGGGATACTTATATTGTTTTATTAATGATGCTTGGGATTTCTATAACACTCATCAGGGAAGTTTGAGACTTACGGTGAATAGGGTGTAAAAATCCAAAAATGTGGTAGATAATCCTTTAAGAGGGAGTAGCTATGAAATTCATTATCAGTTTAATCACATTTCTAGTATTTGCTGGTTCCTCAGTATGGGCTGGAGGGGCAACAACGGACCCCACCCTAAAAAACACTGTGATTTATATCCAATCATCCACACTCCCGACAAGATTAGAGCCGGAGTCATCTGGAATTACCGCGAAATACCCATCAAAGGGAAAAGAAAGAATATCCCAATCATATGGTTTAATTACTGAAGCTTCGAAGGGTTCTCTTGAGAATCTTTCTCTTGTTGCGGGAGTTGAGGCAGATGTCGTGAGTAAATTCTTGGTAACATTTGATAACATTTTTGAAAAGTATGAAAACGTTGCTAAAAAGTCGAGGATTAAAACTGTGGAATTCAGTGTTTCTACTACTGCAGAGGGGAAATTATATGTTGTGAACGGACAGGCTACTTCGGCAATCAAGATTGTATTGGAAAGAAAAGAATAAATCAATAAATGGTAATTTAGAGTCAACCTATTTCACAAGTAATAGAAAATGGTTAGGCAATATGCTTTGCAAATAGATGTAGGAGTGGATATGGTTTTATCGCACATAGGTAGATTTAAATAAATGAGGTAGTATGAAGAAAAGTATAATTGCAATTATTACAGCTTTTTTGCTGTTTTTGTTTTTTACCTTTTGCTTTGCACAAACTCCTCTTAAGGTCACTTTTATTGATGTCGGACATGGTGATTGTATTTTGATTCAGACCCCAGATGATGGGAAGAAGGCAAATGGTAAGTCTGAGGGAAAAATAATCTTGATTGACGGTGGTGAATATAGAGAAGGGAATAAGGTAATTATTCCTTATTTGAAATCTCACGGTATCCCACAAAATAGTTCGATAGATTGTCTTATATTAACTCACGCGCATTCTGATCACTTGGGTGGTTTGATCCCTGTTATCGAGAATTATAATATCAAGGCGATTCTTGATCCTGGCTATGATCCTCCTCGAAATAGTCGAAAAACTAGCATAGGCGATGGAGAAAAGAAAAAAAGAACCGGTTATCTAGAATTCCTCAAATTGGCAAAGGAAGAAAAGGATTGTAGATTTTACCGGCCATTAATAGGGACTCTAATCCAAAGAGAAGGAGATACACTTGATTGGGGATCTGAACTGCAAGTTAGAGTGTTAAATTCTGAGAAGGTGGCAAAGGATCCGAATAATACTTCAATAGTGATAAGATTACAATATGGAGAGGTCAGTTTCCTTTTTGTTGGTGACGCCGAAGGTAAAGAAAGAAAAGATTCAGCAGATGTCCTTAAATTTGTTGAAAAAGATTTGATTAATGAATATGGAAAGGCGTTAGAGAGTACCTTTTTGAAGGTAGGACATCATGGGAGTGAGAGCTCTAGTATAAATGCGTTTATAGATGCAGTTTCTCCTCAATATGTGATTATTTGTGCTGGCAATAAAAAGTTCTCCGGTACATTGCTTCCTGACAAATCCGTTATTGGAAGATATGAGAAACGACATATGAAGATCTATAGGACAGATAGAGATGATGAAAATAAAGACTCGGTCG
>Ga0074199_1000693_pt1 | contig 44314 bp, 40 predicted proteins | sample EPASupsiteSAE347_FD_64528 | JGI IMG/M metagenome (GOLD analysis project Ga0074199, IMG submission 64528) | Bioremediated contaminated groundwater from EPA Superfund site, New Mexico - Sample SAE3-47 | ecosystem: Environmental > Aquatic > Deep subsurface > Groundwater > Contaminated ... | reverse complement strand
CAATTTCATCGGCTACAACTATCCTTGCGTTAAGTATAATCGGTTTTCCGCCCAGGGCGCAAGTGCGGATCGGGATGCTCCGGGCGACACTGTGGCACGTGTGTCACGTATCATACGCGCGGCGCCGTGCCCCGGCAAAGCTTCACCGGCGCCACCGGCAAAGCGCCATCGCAGGCCATGCCCTCGCCGGGCGCGCGGCTACTGGCCCAATTCCTCATTGAAACCGGAATCGAACAGCGCCTTGATGGCGGTGACGGCGGCCGCTTCATCCGGGCCGTCCGCGATGATGCGGATCAGGGTCCCGAATCCGGCTCCCAGAGTGATTATTCCCATGATCGACTTGGCGTTGATGCGGTTTCCCGCTTTTTCGAGCCATATGCGCGAACCGAAGCCCACCGCTGTCTGCGCGATGAGTGCGGACGGTCTCGCGTGAATTCCTGCCCTGTTTCTGATTGTAACGTCCAGTTCGGTCATTCGAGGCTCCGTTTGTTTCATTCGCCGTCCGGCCACGGGCGCATGCCTTTGCGTCGGTCCCGGGCGGCGGGATTCAGTAATCGTCTCTGGAAAAATACATCGCGCGGGCGTTGTCGCTCTCGAGCCAGCGCAGAATATTCTGGTTGAATTCCTTGGCGGAGTGGTAACCCATTTTTTTCAAGCGTTCGTTCATCGACGCCGTCTCGACGATTATCGGAATGTTGCGCCCTGGTTTGACCGGGATTTCGAGCTTGGGAACCTTGACGCCCAGGATTTCTTCGGTCAGTTCCTCCATCCCGATGCGATCGTACACTTTGGCCGGATTCCAGTCTTCGAGCTGGCAAATGAGCTGGATCTGCTTCTTGTCGCGTATCGCGCCCACCCCGAACAGATGCGTGATATTGATGATCCCGAGGCCGCGGATTTCCATGTGATGTCCGATGACCTTGTTGGCGCCCTGTCCCATGAGTATCGAGCCGTTAACGCAGCGGATGTCGACCACGTCGTCCGCGACGAGGCGATGCCCGCGTTCGATGAGTTCGAGGGCGGTTTCGCTCTTGCCTACGCCGGAATCGCCGGTAAGGAGAATGCCGATGCCGTACACTTCGACCAGGACGCCGTGGATGGAGGTTTGCGGCGCGAAAATGTCGGCCAGGACACGGATGATCCGGCTGGAAAAATCACTGGAAGAGAGGCTGGTGATCAGGATCGGGCAACCCGCGATTTCGGCCGCTGCGAGGAATTCCGCTCCGGGTACGAGCGAATGGGTGAAAATGCAGCAGGGCATCTCGTAGGAGAAGAGCCTGGCGAAGATTTCGTGCGCCCGGGCGGGTTCCAGGCTGGCCAGAAAGGCGTTTTCGCCGCGGCCGAGCAGCTGCACGCGCTGCCATGCGAAAGATTCGTAGAACCCGGCGAGGGCGAAGCTGGGCCGGTTGATATCCGGCAGAGTGATCACCCGCCCGAGCCCGGACCTCCCCGCAACACAACGCAGATCGAGAGAGTTCTGCTCTTTCAGGTCGAGATCGACCAGATCGAGGACGGTAAAAGCCCGTGTTTCGCCTATGCTCACGGCGAAAGTGTACTACGAAGCGCGGCTCAGGTAAATCCCGGTCGTGCAGAGCGCTTTTAGGCCCGCACGATCCGACTGTCCGTGCGCCGATATCTGCCGATGGTCGGGTGCGCGCGCTGTGGGCGCACACCCGACCATCGGCAGGAAGGGGCTTACTTTTTCTCCTGTACCTTGCCTTTTTCTTTGGTGATTTTCTGCTCCAGCCGGTCCATCAGAATGTCCATTCCGGAGTTGACTTCGAAGGAGTGTTCCTGCAGGTGCGCCTGCAGGCCCCATCGGAAGTTCACTGTCACTTCGCATTTGAAGTCTTTCGAGTCCCTGGTGAACACGAAGAGGAGATCGACGATCATGTCCTTCGCGTATCCGATCCGTTCCAGTTTTTCGTCAAGATAGGCTCTGCTCTTTTCACTGAGATCGAAATGTACGGAGCGGACATCGACGTTCATGAGCACCTCCTTGATGCTGGTCGACCGGTATGGGCACAGGCGTATTCCGCCCGAGTCCGCACCGGTCAGGTTTTCCCGCGGCTGAACGAGGAATCGAGATCCAGTTCGCCGCGATATTTGGCCACCGTCCGACGCGCTATGCGTATGCCGCGCCGGGCGAGGACTTCCATGATTTCCCGGTCCGAAAGGGCGCCCGTGCCGCCGCTTTCGCCGCCCGTGCCACCGGCCTCGCCGGCGAGAATCTCTCTGATCACTTCTTTTACGCCTTCTTTCGAGTGGTCAGAACCGTGCGAACCGGCGCCCGAAATGGAATTCGTAAAAAAACGGCGCAATTCGATGAGGCCGCGGTCGGTCTGCGCATATTTGCCGTTCACCGCGCGGGAGACAGTGGTTTCGTGCAATCCGACTTCGTCGGCGACATCCTTGAGGCTCAAAGGGACGAGCGCGCGCGGGCCTTCGAAGAAGAAGGCCCTCTGGAAACGTATGATCGCCCTGGTTACCTTGAGCAGGGTGAGGTTGCGCTGATGCAGGCTTCCTATGAAAAACCGCGCCCGCTCGACGTTTTCCCTGGCGAAGGAAGCCGCTTCCTTGCCGCGCGCCTCGGCCCCTTCCCTGGCACAAGTATCCTGGGCCTTTCTGCCGCTGCCGGAACCTGCGGCGAGTTCGTCGAACAGAGGATTGATGCCCAACACCGGAAAGGCTTCATCGTTCAGCGTAATGATGAACTCACCGTTTTCTATCCGTATATAAAGGTCGGGAATCACAAAGCGCGACGCTTCGGCCGAGTATGTTCTGCCGGGAAAGGGATTGAGGCCGCCGAGGTAATCCAGAAGCCGTTTGAATTCCGCTTCTCCGATTTTCATCGCCTTGCGCAGTTCGGGAAGTTTGCCTTTTTCCAGGAGTTCCACATGATCCCGCAGTAGTTCGACCGCGCCTGAGGGAGCGTTCGCATCCAGGGCTGCCTGGACGAGCAGGCTTTCGCGGTAATCGGACACGCAGGTACCGACCGGATCGAGGCTGCGGACCAGGGTGATCGCTCCGGCAAGCAAGTCGGGATGGCGATCGGCGCAAAGATCTTCGGGAGCGGTTTTGTGGAAACCATCTTCATCGAGATTCTGGATAAGCCGCTCTGCGACCAGGGTTATCTCGGGAGGGACTTTTTGCAGGCCGAGTTCGCCGAGAAGGTGTTCCTGCAAGGTTTCCGGCCTCGTTATGGCGCCTTCGAGAAACATCCGGTTGGGATCTTCGTCGTCGGGAACAGCGCTTGTAACCCGGCCCGAATCGGACGCATTTTCGAACCAGTCGTCATCGCGGTTTTCGCCCGCATCTTCGCTGACGCTTTCGATCGAGAGCTCGGATCGGTCTTCAAGCACTTCAAGAGCGGGGTTGGCCTCGAGCTCGGCATTGATCTGCTCGGACAGTTCGAGGGCGGGAAGCGCCATAAGCCTGAGGGATTGCAGCATTCTGGGGCTGAGCTTCTGTCGCTGTTCCACGGCGAGCGTGGGTCTCTGCACCTGCAAGCGTTCCCCCTTTTCTATTAATGTAAGGCAGCCCAAGCCGAAGTCAAGACGATCCATTCCCTTAAAATGGTCCAAAACCGCGCGGAAAAGCGTGGTATCGTAGCATACGCGGTCCCTTCGTATTGACGGTGAGCCATGCGCTTATTATTTTTATCTGGTAAGCATCGGCCCGGTCCGGGTCTGACCGTTTGAGGAAGGAAGATGTCCAGACACAAAAATGAGCATGCAAGAGAGCGCGGCGACGTCGCTCCGTTCGTCGCGGATAGTACCGGCCCCGTGGCCGGCGAGGGCGCCGTGAATTCCGGCAATGATTCCGGAATCGCCGCGACTCCTGGAAGCGGGGCAAAAAAAGCCGCGGAAGCCGAAGCTTCCGCTGTCGCGAACGCCGAAGCCGCGGCTGCGGCGCTCGAGAGCGCGCAGTGCGAGCTGAAGACCGCCAGGGCGGAACTTGCCGAACTCAACGACAAGTATCTGCGCAAGCTGGCCGAAGAGGTCAATTTCCGCAAGAGGATGATGCGCGAAAAGGACGAAGCCCTCAAATACGGGGTTTCGACGCTTATCAACGACATCATCCCCGTTCTGGACGATTTTGACCGCGCGATAGCCAGCGCCGAGCAGGCCCATAACTACGAGCAGCTGCACGATGGTATCGTTCTGATCCGCAGGCAACTCGGGCAGATGCTCGAGAACAGATACTACCTCAAGCGTGTTCCTTCGACGGGTGCGCTCTTCGATCCGAACATGCACGAAGCTGTGGCGGCGGAGAGCGCCGACGTCGACGAAGCGGTGGTTGGCGAGGAGTTCCTTCCCGGTTACGTACTGCACGACAGGGTATTGCGCACCGCCAAGGTGCGTGTGCTTATGCCCGCGCCCGAAAAAGCCCCTTCGTGGGCTGACCCGGCCGCGGGAAACGGCGCCGTGGAGGACGGCACCGTTCGCTGACAAGGTAATTCAAGACTGACAAGGCAATTCAAGGAGAAACAAGATATGGGCAGAATTATCGGCATCGACCTGGGAACCACCAATTCCTGCGTAGCGGTGATGGACGGCGGAGAGCCCCTCGTCATCGCGAATTCCGAAGGCCAGCGCACCACTCCCTCCATCGTGGGCTTTACGCCCAAAGGTGAGCGCGTCGTCGGCCAGCCGGCCAAGAACCAGATGATCACCAACCCCGAGAACACGGTGTACTCGATCAAGCGTTTCATGGGCCGCCGCTATGCGGAAGTCCAGAACGAGACGAAACTGGTTCCCTACCATGTGCAGGACAACGGCAACGACGTCCGCGTCGACATTTCGGGCAAACCCTACAGTCCCCAGGAGATCTCCGCCTTCATCCTCCAGAAGATGAAGAAAACCGCCGAGGATTATCTGGGCGAGCCTGTGACCGAAGCGGTCATCACGGTTCCCGCGTACTTCAATGACGCGCAGCGCCAGGCCACCAAGGACGCAGGCAAGATCGCCGGCCTCGAGGTCAAGCGCATCATCAACGAACCGACGGCCGCGTCGCTCGCCTATGGTTTCAACAAAGACCAGAAGAAGGAAAAGACCATCGCCGTATACGACCTCGGCGGCGGTACTTTCGATATTTCCATCCTCGAACTGGGCGAGGGCGTTTTTGAGGTCAAGTCGACCAACGGCGACACCCACCTGGGCGGCGACGATTTCGACCGCCGCATAATGCAGTGGCTCATCGACGAGTTCAAGAAAGACACGGGCATCGATCTGTCCCAGGACCGCATGGCGCTCCAGCGCCTCAAGGAAACCTCCGAAAAGGCCAAGATCGAGCTGTCCAACGTCCAGCAGACGGAAGTCAACCTTCCCTTCATCACCGCCGACGCGTCAGGCCCGAAGCATCTGCAGAAGACGCTGTCCAGGGCGCGCTTCGAGCAGATGGTCGACGATCTGATCCAGCGCTCGAAGGATCCCTGCAAGAAGGCGCTTTCCGACGCCGGCCTCACGATCGACCAGATCGACGAAGTCATTCTCGTCGGCGGTTCGACCCGCATTCCCAAGGTTCAGGCGGTGGTCCGCGAGCTTTTCGGCAAGGAACCTTCCAAGGGCGTGAATCCCGACGAAGCGGTCGCCGTGGGCGCGGCCATCCAGGGTGGTATCCTGGGCGGCGAGGTCAAGGACGTCCTTCTTCTCGACGTCACCCCTCTTTCCCTGGGTATCGAAACCCTTGGTGGCGTCTTTACCCGTCTGATCCAGCGCAACACGACCATCCCCTGCCGCAAGAGCCAGATTTTCTCCACGGCCGCCGACGGGCAGACCGCGGTTTCCATCCATGTACTGCAGGGTGAGCGCGAAATGGCGACGCAGAACCGCACGCTCGGCCGCTTCGATCTGTTGGGCATTCCGGCCGCGCCGCGCGGCGTACCGCAGGTCGAGGTAACCTTCGACATCGACGCCAACGGCATCGTCCACGTTTCGGCCAAGGATCTCGGCACCGGCAAAGAGCAGAAGATCCGCATCGAGGCTTCCTCCGGCCTCGGCGACGGCGACATCGACCGCATGGTCAAGGAAGCCGAAGCCCATGCCGAAGAGGACAAGCGCGAACGCGAGCGCGCCGAAGTGCACAACGAGGCCGATTCGCTGATCTACAGCACCGAAAAATCCCTGAAGGATTACGGCGACAAGATCGGCGCGGCCGACAAGGAAGCCATCGACAAGGCGTCGAAGGAACTCCGCAAGGCAATGGAAGGCCAGGATGTCGAGGCGATCCGCCAGAAGACGGAAACCCTCAAGCAGGCTTCGTACAAGCTGGCCGAGGAAATGTACAAGAACGCTTCACCCGGACAGGGTGCTTCGGACGGCGCCGGATTCTCCGGCCAGGCCGACCAGGGCGCAGGTCCGTCAGACCAGAGCGCGCAGGATCAGGGCGGCGCCAAGAACGCCGACGACGTGGACTACAAGGTGGTCGACGAGGACGACAAGAAATAACCGCCGCTGCGGGTCCGCCTTCTGGCGGACCCGCTATGACGGGAAATTCTTCCGAGGGAACACCAGGTGGCCAAAAGAGATTATTACGAGGTCCTCGGCGTCCAGAAGGACGCAGCGAAGGACGATATCAAGAAAGCCTATCGGCGTCTTGCGATCCAGAATCATCCCGACAAGAATCCGGGCGACAAAGCCGCCGAGGAGCGCTTCAAGGAGGCTACCGAAGCCTATGAAGTGCTGGCCGACGAGCAAAAGCGCCAGGCATATGACCAATTCGGTTTTGCCGGAATCGACGGCATGGGCGCAGGCGGTCAGGACCACTCGACGGTGTACCACGATTTCGAGGACATCTTCGGCGGTTTCGGGGACTTTTCCTCGCTGTTCGGTTCGCTTTTCGGCGGCGGTGGCGGCGGAAGGCCCCGCGGATCCGGCGGTCCCGCCGGGCCTTCGCGCGGTTCCAACCTTCGCTATGACATAGAACTGCCTTTCGAAAAAGCGGTGTTCGGCACTTCGGTCGAGATTTCCTATTCCCGCGAAGACACCTGCAAAGTATGCGGCGGATCGGGTTCGTCGGACGGATCGGGCCGCAAAGTCTGCCCGACATGCGGTGGCGCGGGCCAGGTGCGGCGGAGTTCCGGTTTCTTTTCCGTTTCCCAGCCCTGTCCGGCCTGTCACGGCGAAGGGGCGATCGTCGAACACCCCTGTCGCGAGTGCGGCGGTTCGGGACTGTCCAAGAAAAAGCAGAAAATCAAGGTGACTATCCCTCCCGGGGTCGAGGACGGCAAGCGCGTCAACATTCCCGGTCAGGGCGATGTGGGCGCCAACGGCGGGCAACCCGGCGATCTGTATGTGTTCATAAGGGTAAGGCCGCACGAGTTTTTCGAACGGCAGGGGCAGGATCTATACTGCGCGGTGCCCATCAGCATGGCCACGGCGGCGCTGGGCGGCGAAGTCACGATTCAGACTCTTGACGGCAGGAAACTCAAGGTAGCGGTGCCCCCAGGCTCGCAGCACGGCAAGCTGCTCAGGGTCCGCGACGAAGGCGTACCCGCACAGGGTGGACACAGGGGCGATCTGTATCTCAAGACGCTCGTCCAGGTACCTTCACGACTGTCGAGGCGCGGCAAGGAATTGCTGGAGGAATTGCGGCGCAATGAGGGCGAAAACACGGAACCGTCGCTCGTGCGCCTTTCCGACATCGAACCTTAATCAAGTTCCGATAATGTAAAACTTTATCGGAACTTGATTGAGGCTTTTCAAAAGTCGGAAGACTTTTGAAATGGGCTCGATTGACAAGAACGATCCTCTTCCCTCGTGCAGGGAAGAGGATCGTTCTTTATACGGCCGGACATGAGGTTGAGTTGAAGCGGCAGATATCAGGGCATTATCGATAGCACTCTATATCCTGCATCCGCCACGGCGGCGCGCAAGGCCTGGTCATCCAGGTGTTCGCCCTCGACCATGGCGGAATGCTGCAGCAGGTCGACATCGGCCTTCTTCACTCCCGCCACTCCTTCGAGCGCCGAACGGACATGCATCACGCAATGTCCGCAACTCATCCCGTCGATCTTCAGGAGTTTTCGCATCGCTTGGTTTCTCCTCACTATCACTATAATGGATAACGATGGCGGGTGCGTGGGGATTTACTGACCCGGCCTGAGGCCACATATCCCCAGCCTTAGACCAGATCGGGGGCCTGAGGCCGGCCGCCATGACCGCTTCCAGCACCCCGCCCGCGATGGCGAGAGCTTTGTCGGATACCGTGCGACAGTGTTCCGGTCTGCACCGCGGATCGACATCGGCGATCTTGAATCCCTGCGTCACTTCAAAACCGGAGCGCAGGAGGCCGCGCACGATACCGTCGAAGGGGGAAACGAGCACGATCCTTTCCCGATCGCCCGAGGCCGCATGGATGGCGAGAAGGGGATCGCCGCTCCGCAATTTGTCTCCGATGGCGCACAAAGGTTCCACGATGCCGGCGATGGGGGATTTCAGGACCCGTTCGCGCGCAAAACCGCCGATTTCGCCGGGGATTCCCGTGTCGGGTTCCGCCGATCCGGATGCGATGACACGTCCGAGAGTATGACCGCGGTTCGTTTCGACGACAAAATGTACATCCACAGCCGCCTCGAAACCCGGGCCCAGCGCGATCGTGAGGGGAGCCATTCCGATCGATGTGCCGGTATTCCGTTTGGCGAGAATGGCGTCGACAAGGACTTCGGGCCGCAAGACTTCGAGCGACGTGGCGTCCGGGTCGACCAGGATCGGTACGAAAGCAGAAGGAAGCCCGGGAAGCCCGGGAAGTTCGAGGAACCCGAGGAGCCCGAGAAGTTCGTCCGGCGAAGCGATCCGCCTGGCGCGGATATTCTCGACCTGCGCTTCTCCGTCATAGACGGCTTCCGAAAGAGCGACGGTCCTTCGTATCGCAGTGGGCTTTTCCGTTTCGAGGGCGGCCACCCTGAAACCGGCATGTACAAGGCGCAGGATGACTCCCGTGGCGATGTCGCCCGCTCCCCGGACGAGGATAAAGCCTTTTCTGCATGGGATCATCGTGATACCTCCGGGAAACGCGAGCGCATGGACGATGCATCGATGCATTCCGCCCCTGCGAAGAAAAGGTTTTTACGGATCGAACAGACGATGGTTTTTATTTCCCCCGCCATGAGGGCGCACAGTTCCGCGGCGAGGACCGGATCGGCTGCGTCCGTCTTGTTGAGAAGGAGAATCCGTTCCGCTCCCGGCGGGACGTTTTTATACAGACCTTCCTGCGCGCGGACGAGGGCGAGGATATGGCGGGGGGCTATGGCTTCGCCCGGCGCACAAGAGGTGACGGCGCCGAAAAGTTCGGGCCGGTGTACGTTCGTTTCGTCCATGGGTCTTCCCAGACAATCGAGGCCGACTAGTCCTGCGACAATGTCCGCACAGGAGGGGATCATGGGTTCGTGCGCGGCCGGCGCCTTGACGGAGCGCCCGCGGGCCCCGTCCGCTTCGACCAGGACGAGATCGCAGAATGCGCCGAGTTCCGGAACGCGCGATGGGTGGATGCCGCGGATTTTTCGGGTTTCGGGAAGGAATTCCGAAGCAAGGACGAGGGGCGGATCCCCCGGCCCGGGCGCTTCAACCGTCGTCGATGCGTACGTCGTCGCCACGCGCATTGTCGACACGCGGCCGAAACGCCGGCCAGGTTCAAATCGGGGATCGAACATCATGGTCGTCGTTGTGATGATCGTCCTGTAGAGCCGTGCGGCTTCGGCCAGGGCGAACATTGCGGACGTTTTTCCGCCTGCGCCGATGAAGGCGATTACGGTCGCCGGTCCGTCCGCGGGCTCGGGAGGGATCCCCATCAATCCGGAAAGATCATGCATGGCCGGCCGGAAGCCTGCGTTCGGCGCGCTGCGAATCCATTTCGGCAAGACGGGGCGAATTCCTCCGGACCGCCACCACTTCGGCCAGAATGGACACCGCGATTTCCGCCGGGGTTTCGGCGCCTATATCCGCCCCGATGGGCGCGTGGAGCGCATCGACTTTCGCAGGGTCGAATCCTTCGGAAGCGACCTGGCCGAGGATCATCGCCGTCTTGCGGCGCGACCCTATGAACCCCGCATAGCGGTAGTCCCTTTTCAGGATCGCGCGCACGCATTCCAGGTCGGACAGATGGTCCGGGCTCACTACGACGGCATAGGTGGACGCATCGAAAGGATAGTCGGCGATTATGTCGGCGAAAGCCGCGCAGCGGGTTTCAACTCCGGCGGGAAAACGCTCGGGGTCGGCGTATTCCGGACGAAAATCCCCTACGCAGACCCGGAAATCGAGTTCGGATGCCTGCCTGGCCAGCGCGAGCCCCACATGCCCGCCGCCCAGTATGAGAAATCGTTCCGCGGGTTCGATCGGACAGCGCAGCAGCGCGCTTGCCCCGTCGTCTTCGGTCGGAAACCGCAGCGATGAAGCGCCGAGGCCTATTTCGAGAACCACCCGTTCTCCGCGATCGAGAAGGGCTACGGCCCGTACGCAGGAAGCCTTTTCCGTAGCTCCGACGGGCAGAATCGCGATGCCGACGGCGCCGCCGCAGATGGGGACCTCGCCCAGGGCGTCGGTTCCCGTCATCCCGACACGGATGAAGTCTGACTTGCCGGTTTCGAGACACAAAAGAGCGCTCTGCCTCGCCCGTTCTTCGACCTTTCCCCCGCCGATAGTGCCCAGAATGGTCCCGTCTTTCATGACAAGCATCATGGAACCTACGTGCCGCGGCGCCGAACCGCTGACCTCTGCCACGACGGCCAGAGCGGCATGTCCCGGTTCCTGTGCGGCAACGGCGTTCAATAGCGCATGTGGATGCATTTCAGTCCTCCCCGCTTCCGATGCAACAAGCTTCGCGACACCACTCGGAGGATACCACTCCGTCCTTCAGTTCGAGTATTCGGTGCCCGAGCCTCTCCGCTTCCCTTCTGCTGTGCGTCACCAGCAGCACACTCATGCCCAGGTCTTCGCGGAGCGCCAGGAATTCTCTGTAGGTTTCTTCCCGAGTTCCCGAGTCCAGAGCGCTGAACGGTTCATCCAGTAACAGAAGCCGCGGTCTGATGGCCAGGGCGCGGGCCAGGGCGAGGCGCTGACGCTCGCCGCCGGAAAGCAGTTCGGGTCTGCGTTTCCTCTGCTTCCACAGCCCGAAGCGTTCGAGAAATTCCCCGGTTGTTTTCCTGCCCTCGCGGCCGAGGGCGACGGCGATATTCTCTTCGGCGCTCAGGTGGGGAAAAAGGGCGTAGTCCTGAAACACATAACCGACGCCCCGTTCCCGTGGAGGCAGGTCGATGTCAGCCTCGGACGAAAAGACGGTTTTGCCTTCCAGTTCGATGCGTCCTCTGTCGGGCCGGCGCAAGCCCGAGATGCAGTCGAGAATCGTAGTCTTTCCCGCGCCCGATTCGCCCCACAGGATGACGGTACTGCGATCGACCTCGAAATCAGCGCGGAGCTCGAAATGGGGAAGGCGCTTGGAAATCGCGACGCGGATCATCGGCCGCTCCGCGCGGTCGGCGATTCGCCGCGGGAACCGGGTCGACCGCGCTGCGCAAGACCCGAAATCGCGATCACCGCGAAGCAAATGATCACGGTGACGAGAAGGTAGATATTGGCTTCAGCCGTACGGCCGCTTTCGACCGCGCTGAAAAGGGCGAGGGGAATCGTCTGGGTCCTTCCGGGAATATTGCCGGCGAGCATGAGTGTGGCGCCGAATTCCCCCAGTGCGCGCGCGAACGACAATGCGATTCCTCCCAGGACTCCCGGCGCGGCCAAAGGCAGAGTGATCTTGCGGAAAATCCGGCTTTCCGTCATGCCCAGCGTCCTTGCGGCGTCCGCGAGTCTGGGATCGGTTCCCTGGAGCGCGATCTTGCAGTGCTGGTACATGAGGGGAAGCGAGACGGTCGCCGCCGCGATCACCGCCGCGGCCCGGCTGAAAACGATCCGGATGCCCGCTCCCGCCAGAACCGAACCGATCGGGCCTTTTGCGCCCAGGAGCGAAAGGAGGATATAGCCCGTTATCGTGGGCGGAAGCACCATGGGGAGGAGAATGAGGGATTCCCAGAATTTCGCGAACGTCACGCGCCTGCGCGTGAACAGACGGGCAAGCCCCAGCCCGGCCAGGGACACGACAAGCGTGGCAAGGGTAGCCACATAAAGCGAAAGCAGGATGGGCCCGAGCGGGCTCATGGTGTTGTACCGAATCCCGCCCGGGCGAAGGCCTGCGCCGCTTCGGGACCCGCAAGATACGCGGCTGCGCGAGCCGCCGCGTCCTTGTGCTTCGATGACGCCATCACGGCGATCGGATAACGCGGAATTTCCGAGGCCGACAAGGGGAATTCGAACAGAATGACCGTATCGCCCGAGGGAGGGAGCGTCAGCGCATCGGTCTTGAACACGATGCCCAGGGGCGCCGCGCCCGAGCTTACGTATTGCAATACCTGGCGCACGTTTCCGCCATATACGAGTTTCCCCTCCACCAAAGAGCTGAGCCCGAGCGAATCCAGTGCCTGCATGGAGTATTGGCCCGCCGGTACCGTATCCGGATTCCCGATCGCAAGCAGCGTTGCGCCGGCAAGGAGGGATCGAAGAACCGTCAAGTCCTTGATCGAACCCGCGGTGGTGTCCGCCTTCGCCCCACTCGCTCGGTCTCCGATAAGCACCATCGAATTCGTGAGCACATCTTTCCTCGATCCCGGTTCGATGAAGCCGCCTTTCTGGAGTCGGTCCATATCGATTCCGGATGCCGAAAAGAAAAGATCGACGGGGGCCCCGGACTCGATCTGGGCTCTGAGCGACCCCGAAGCGCCAAAGTTGAGCAGGATTTTTGCGCCGGATCGCCGTTCCGCTTCCGGCTTGAGTGCGGTCACGACATCGGTCAGGCTGGATGCGGCCGAAATGAGGATTTCGGGAGTGGCCGTTTTTGGCGAAGGCGCATTTCCTGCCGTCTGTGCCCATCCGTAAGAGCCAAGCATCAGCGTCACGAAGATTGTTGCGGCCGCGGAACGTTTCATGATGCACCTCCCGAAGCTCCAATGACTCTCGCGCAGCGGTCCAGCCATGCGAGCGTGGCCTCCAGCTGCCCAATGCGGTAGGCATAGATCAAGTCGTCGCCCTGCGCGAGCGCCAGGTGCGCCACCGGTACAGCCGGCATAGCCTGTGCGGCCGGTACAACCTGTGCGGTCGCTACAGCAGACGCGGATTGTACGGCATGGGCCCGGCGGGAACGCATGTCGTCGATCCAGTCCGCGCATAGTTCCCTCTGCGCGGCGACGAGCGCTCCCGCGGCGGTATCGCTCTCGGCGAGGGCAAAATGCAGCTTTGCGTGGAATTCCACGCGCATGTTGCCGCGGGCGACGGGCGAGGACACCCATTCGCGGAAGGCGGACAAGCCTTTTGGAGTGGTCCTGAACACTTTGCGGGGAGGGCCGTTGGACAGCTCGGGTAAGGTCGCCGCGCCGGATACGCCGGACACGGGCATTGCCGCGCCGGCGGGGATTTCACCCTCGATGAGCCCCTGCGCTTCCAGCGAAGCGAGTATCGCGTACAGCTGGCTTCGCTTGACCGACCAGGCGAGTCCGACTCCGGACTTCCTGCTCAAGGTCCGATACAGGGCATAACCGTGCATCGGATGCTCCCGCAGGAGCCCCAGAAGAGCAAACTCCACCGACGGCGAAAGCGCCGCATTGCCTGCACTCATGCCCCATCCTTTTGGAGGTAGTCAATCAATGGAGCTTTTTCAAAAGTCGGAAGGTTTTGAAAAAGCTGCCAGAATTTGCGGCATTTGCACACGGTTTTGTAGAAACCGAAGCAAATGCGAGTCAATTTCAAAAGTAATCGAGGTTTGAAATTGGCTCACTGACTATTCAATGATTGAATAGTTGCATGCCATGCGACGGCAGTCAAGCGGAAGGGACTTTCGGATGAAACTTGGTTTACGACTGAGCGCCGGGAAGCTCCAGCCAGAAAGCCGCGCCGCCCAAGGTTTCGGAGCGGAGGCAGTAGAGGTCGCCGCCCTGGGCACGGGCGATTTCACGCGCAATGGGTAGACCGAGACCCTGGCCCGGTTCGCCCGAAATCCGCGCTGCGTCGAGGCGCACGAAGCGTTCGAATATTGTCTCTCTGTCGGCCTCGGGGACGCCGCCACCCGAATCCTCGACCAGAATCGCGAGGCGGACTTGCGGGAGGCCGGTCCGCAGACTGACACGTACGAGACCGTTTTCGGGAACGTATTTGCAGGCATTGTCCAGGAGAATGCGCAGGGCCTGGCCTGTGCGCTGGGGATCGGCGCGGCAGAGAGCGGGGACGGCGGATGTTCGCTCCGGTCCGGACACCTCGCCCGGGGGAGGGCCAAGGAAAATTTCCAGTTGCAGACCGCGTTCCCTCGCTATCGCGGAGAAAAGCGCTCCCGTTTCGGCGACGATTCCGGCAGGATCGAACTGGGCAATTTCGATCGGGAGCTTGCCCGAATCTATCAACTCCAGTTCGCGCAGAGAATCGATAAGCCGCGAGAGTCTGGACGTTTCCTCCAGAAGAGAGCGAATCGCCTCGTCGCTGCGGGGATAGACGCCGTCCAGCATGGCTTCGAGGCCGCCTTTCAGCAGGGTGACAGGAGTGCGGAGTTCGTGGGCCGAGTCGGCGATAAGCCGTCTCCGGGAATTTTCCAGACGCTCGAGGTCTCTGGCCATGGTGTTGAAGGAGACGGTGAGGGCTTTGAATTCATCGGGCCCTTCGGGCTCGACGAGGGCCGCGAAATCTCCGGCGGCGACTTTGGCCGAAGCCGTCGCCAGCCTTGCCGTGGAACGGGAAAGTCTGTCCGCGAGGAGAAGACCGAGGGCGATCGCGGCGAGGGCGGGAGCGATCGCCGCTGCGGCCAGAGCGGCGACCGAGTCGCGCAGGAAGGCTTCGGCGCGGTCGGAGAGGGCGGAATCCACCATGGAACCCACCAGGACACGGCCGACAGGCTCGGCACTTTGGGCGATACTATGGGCGGCGCCCTGGGTGGCTCCCGGATCGGTGCCTGGTAGAGACACCGGCAGTCCCTTGTCCAGATGACGCGCCGGATGCTGGGAACCGGTGACGAGGCCCGCCGTGTCGGCTATAACGAGCCCCGTGGCGTCGGCTACGACGATCCTGTCCGTGCCGACGGCCAGGACTCCGCTCTGTCCATGGTTTTCTGCGGGGGCGGCGAACGCCATCTGTGCGACGCTTGTGTCTACGGCCGGGGATATTTGCGCCAAAAAGTCCGACAGTCCTTCCCAGGAGCCTTTCCCGGCGTAGTAGCGCCCCAGAAGCTGCGCGTAGACCGCCGCTTTCTCTCTGTCTCCATCCTGTACATATCCGCGAAAAAGACGGGAGGCGGTTGCCGTTACCACGAGCATGGAGGAGGCCACTCCAGTGAGGGCCACCGCCAGGAGGGAAGCGAGAAGTCTGGTCTTAAGTTTCACCCGCGGTCTCCAGAAGCTTATAGCCGACGCCGCGGACGGTTCCGATGAAACGGGGCGAGGCTCCGTCGTCGCCGATTGCTTTCCTTATGTTCTTGACGTGGGCGTCTACCGTGCGCTCGTAACCCTCGAAGGTCGAGTCGGAGGCGGCCTCCAGTATTTCCTGGCGGGAGAATACGCGGCCCGGAGAGTGCATCAGCAGCTCCATTATGGCGAACTGCGCGGCGGTGAGGATTACGGGTTTTCCGTCCACCTTGAGTTCTCGCCGGTCGGGATCGAGCCTGAGGCTCCCTACGGACAGGACAGCCCCTGGCGCGCCGCCTGAGCTTGCCCGCGCGCTCCGCCGCAGCACCGATTTGACCCTGGCGACGAGTTCGCGCGGGCTGAAGGGTTTGGTGACATAGTCGTCGGCGCCCAGCTCCAGGCCCAGCACCCTGTCCATTTCGTCGGCCCTGGCGGTGAGGAAGATGATGGGCATCTCCGAAAAACGTCTGATTTCCCTGGCCAGGTCGAGTCCGTCCATCTCCGGAAGGCCTATATCCAGCACCGCGCAGTCCGGCGCCCTTGTTCTCGCCGCATCGAGTGCGCGTTTTCCGTCGCGGGCCGTCACTACCTCGAACCCGGAAGCCAGAAGGTAACGCGATACGAGTTCCACTATTTTGGCTTCATCGTCCGCGACAAGGATTCGCATGTTGCCTCCCGGATGCCCCCGCGCCGCACTACTCCGTGCCATTACGCCGCACTACTGTGCCGCGTTACTACGCCGCACTACTGTGCCGCGTTACTACGCCGCACTACTGTGCGAAGCTGCCGCAAACATAATCCGGACCAGTGTGCCAGGCAAGACAGTATCGATATCCGGTCAGGCGGCCATCTCTAGTACATAAAAACACAGCAAAAGACAATAATCGGCGTGAAAGCAAGGCGGGCGATTTTTCAAGACTGTCTTGCTACTCGGCGTACCCGATCTGCATGATGAACAACGGCGCTTCGTCTTTGCCGAGGCCGGCGGCGGTTGCGGCCCCCGCAGGAGTCAAGGTGTACTGGACTACGGCGGCCAGCTTGTACGTGGATGCCACCAGGGCCATGTTCTGCGCGGCGAAACCGGCGGTGGCGTTCGCCATCTGCTGGAAGAGAGCCGGATTGGCCTTGAGGAAGGACGGCGTCAGCGCGTTGTCGACGGTGAAAAGGAATACAATGGAGGCATCGGGGGCGGAGGCCTTCGAAACCGCCGCGCGCGAATCGCTCTTTGTCACAAGGTCCAGCATGTTGTTTGCGGGAGTGTACTTCCAGGTTCCTTTGTCCGTAAGCACGTAAACGTTGATATAGGCGTTGTCTCCGGAGAAGGAAACATTCCTGCCGGCCTTTGTAGCGCTGGTGACCGCGTCGACCGCCCTGGTACCGATCCCCGACCACAGAATCGTCGACAGCTCGACGGCCGGGACATCCCGTTTTACGAAGGTTTTCGAAACCTTCCTGTCCTTGATGGCCTGCAATAGGTCGACCCCGCTCTTGACCGCAGGGCGGGGCAGTTCGATATCCTGGGCGACAGCCCCGAACACCGTCACGGCGAACAATAACGAAACGATAAAAGCTTTCATACTTTATCCTCCGATAGTACGTCCGATTCCCGGCGGAGATTCCGCGAGGATGATCTATCCAAGATACTGTTTTGTCTCTTCAGTCGCCTGAGACTACCGAGATCCGGCTCCGGATCATCCCCATCCAGCAGCTGTAGGAAATCGCACCCGGTTTTTTAGGCGTGAATTCGATGACGTTCTCGCCCGGTACGAGTTCTTTTTCGATGCCATAGGAAGGAACGATGAGAGGGTTGTTGCAGGGGTTGAGGTCTTCGGCTGTCGCATTGATTATCCAGCGGAACGGCACACCTGCTCTGACTGTGAAAGGCGCGTATCCGTCGATGCCGAAATCGGTGACGAAAGTCTGGACACCGTCTCCCATGACGGCTTTCGCGGTGACCGCTTCGGCGGACTCCCCGGTCTCGCTGAGTTCCGCGAGGATATCCGAAGGATTCCGTCCTCCGGCGACCGACAATGACGAAGGCAGATACGGCAGGGCGACGCCTGCAAGCGCCGCGGCCCTGCCGAGTGTCAGAAGCCCGAGGAACATCACCAGCACCGCGCTCGCCCGCACCATCGCGGGCAGGAATTTCCGCGGCAGGGCCGCGGCGGCGATGCCGAAGGACAGCATCAAGGGCACGGTACCGGCGGAGAATACCAGCATCGACATGGCGCCCGCGAAAAATCCGCCGGTTCCCAGCGCATACAGTTGCATGGTCTGCAATGGGCCGCAGGGCATAAGACCGCCCAGAAGCCCCACCGCGAACGATCCGCGGTTTTTGAACGCGCCGCGTATCCGATCCGGCAGTCCGTACAACGATGCCGGCAGGAATGCCGCTATGCGCGGTTCATGCTTTGGGTGCGGCTCACGCGTTATACGCCGCAGGCGCGGAAGGCGCGGCATGTAGCCCAGCATTTTAAGCCCCATGAACAGCATGAAAATTCCCGCGACTGCCGCTACGATCCCCTTTGCGCGCGGCGAAACACTGAAAGCCGCTCCAAGTGCCCCGGCGATGCCGCCGACAATCGTATAGGAAATCACTCTGCCGGCATTGTAGAGCAGGCCGGGAGCAAGCGTTTTTATCCTGGAAACGGGCACCGCGGCTTCGGGGCGGCCGGCGCCGTCCGTTTTCACGCTTTGTGAAAGCGCGATGCCGCCGCACATTGCGACGCAATGCACCGAGGTCAGGAGACCTGCGACGAAGAGCATCCCATAGCCGACCGTGGAATCGAAGGAAGGCAGGGCGCTGAAAAGGCCGAGGGAATTGGCGATCATGTACAGGGCAACGAGGAGCATCCCGACGCCGAGTGCCGTGGCTCCTCCGGAGTTTTCCTTTTCCCTGACGACATAGCCTGTCCGGACGATGACGGCTTTGACGACATCGAGCGAAACGACAAGATCGTCGAAGGCGACTTCGACTTTCCCGCCGCGGAGACTCGCGGTCGCGGATTTGACACCCCGCAGGGAGCGTACTGCCCCTGCGATCCTCGCTTCGCAGGCTGAACACGTCATTCCCTCGACTCGTATGGTCGCCCGCTTTTCAGCCATCCGGAAACCCCTTTCGTCTTCGATCGATGGCGGGAAACATACTCCGCTAGTGTGAATGAAGAATGAAGGCGGCGCGGACATTGCGTGCATTTGCATAGCCGTGCCGGCGGACGGGCGCAGGCGGCCAGGCAAAGCCAGGCAAGACTAGGCAAAACCAGACCCGGTGCTTCACGACAAGCCTACGGCCTCTTCACCTGGAATTCACGCAAGGGGGATACACTCGCCTCACTATGACTGCGAAGGGGTGTTGCATGCGCAGGAATTCCGGTCTTTCCTTTCCCGCCAGATTCATCATTGCGGCTTTGTTTCTCATCTTTACGGCGTCTTCGGGGTTCTCCCAGGCCGCCGCTCCGGCCAAGGGGGACTGGGCCATCCGCATCGTCAAGAAAGACATAAGCGTGATCGCCAAATTCTATCCGTACACGGTCAACGGGAAGAAGATGGAGATTTTCGCCGTGAAGGCTTCGGACGGAACGATCAGGACCGCCCTTAACACTTGCCAGGTCTGTTACGGTTCGGGCCGAGGCTACTACAAGCAGATCAACAGCATTCTGGAATGCCAGAACTGCGGCAACCGCTTCAAGCTCGACCAGATCGAAAAAATCAAGGGCGGTTGCAACCCGATTCCGATCCTTCCCGAAAGCAAGACCGATCTAGGCGACTCCATCGGCATATCCGATGCATACCTCAAAAGCGTCGCCAAGTATTTCGCCTTCTGGAAGAAGTGACCGGCCATGAACCCGAGCAAAGCGCGGCGGGGAAAACAAAACCTCCGCAGGATCCTGATCGCAGGCGTGGCCGTGGTCTCGGGTCTGGCTTTCCTGTTCCTCGCTGCGAATCGGGCTTCGAAAGAACCTGAAATCCGTTCCGGTTATGTCATGGGGACTATGATTGAAATCACCTCCTATGACCGCGACGCGGGCCCTGCCCTCGACGCCGCCATGGAGCGGATGTTTCAAATCGAGCGCCAGGTCGGCAGGAATGAAGACTCCGATCTTTCGCGCATCAATTCCGGAGCTTCGCCCGAAGGTCTGCGCGTCGGCGAGGATACGTGGAATATCCTGACGGCCGCGAAGCGGTATTGGGAGCTTTCGGAAAAGACCTTTGACGTTACTGTCGGGCCTCTCGTGGAATTGTGGGGCTTCGGTTATGACGGCGAAGGGCGCATGCCATCCGGCGCGGAGATCGACGCCGCCATGCGGAAAACCGGAAGCGACAGGATCGATTTTTTCCCTGAAGACCGGCGCGTGCGATTGAGAGGCACCGGAATGGCCTTGACCTTGGGCGGTATCGCCAAGGGCTATGCCGTCGAAGAAGCCGCCAAGGTGCTCGTCGCCAAAGGCGTCAAGAATGCTCTGATCAATGGCGGCACGAGCAGCATCAAGGCATTGGGACACGGTCCATCGGGAAAAGCCTGGCGTGTGGGTATCGAAGATCCCCGCGATTCGTCGCGGATGACCGGCATCATTCCGCTCTCGCCTGGCCGTTCGCTGGCCACCTCGGCCGATACGCGCCGTTTTTTCATCGATTCGGGTAAGAGGTATTCGCACATCATCGACCCGAGGACGGGGAGGCCGGCCGCAACGGGAATCGCTTCGGTCACCGTGGTTACGCGTGACGCCACCGAAGCGGATGCCCTCACGAAGGCGATTTTTCTCCACGATCCCCAATGGGGGCTTCGCTTTGCCGCTTCGAACGGCATCGACGTGGTAATCGTCGGAGACGACGGGAAAGTGTGGGTCAGCCCCGGAACCGGTCTGCTATGATCGCCCTGGCCGGACTTGGTCATTCCTTCGGTACGACGAAGGTCCTCGACGGGATTACGTTCTCGGTGCGCCCGGGCGAAATCTTCGGATTGCTCGGCCCTAACGGGGCGGGAAAATCAACGCTCATCAACATCCTCATCACCATGCTGCGAAGGAAGGAAGGTTCGGTCCTTGTGGACGGTTTCGACCCCGACGAAGATCCGGACCTGGTCAGAGCGCGTCTCGGCGTCATTTTTCAGGATTCCACTCTGGACGAAAGACTGACGCTTCGGGAAAACCTGCGCTTCCATTCCATGCTTTTCGGCATGTCCAGGACCGATACGGACCTGCGGGTAGGGGAGTCTCTCGCCGATGTTGGCCTTACCGATCGTGCGGACGAGCCCGTGATGCGCCTGTCCGGCGGCCAGAAGCGCAGGCTTGAAATCGCCAGGGCGGTGATCCACCGGCCAAAGCTGCTCGTCATCGACGAACCCACCACCGGGCTCGATTCACGCGCCAGAAAAGAGATATGGGACCGCATCAAGGCTTTGAACCGAGACCATGGCGCGACCGTATTTCTCACTACGCACTACCTCGAGGAAGCGGAAGTCTGCGATCGCATCGCCATCCTGGACCGGGGCAGAATCGTCGCGACGGGCAGCCCCGATGAAGTACGAGCCTCTGGCGGATATGACCGCGTTCGCATCAAGACGCGTCGTTTCGCTGAAGTCGGAGCGGCCGCGGAAATGATGTTCGGCGCCAGAGTCGCACCCACGGATGCTGCAGATTCCATAGAGCTGTTCGTTGCCGACGGGTCGGCCCTTATTGCGGGGCTTTATGCAAGATTCGGCGCATCGATTTCCGTCACGGAATTCCGGAAGCCGACCCTCGATGATGCCTTCATCGCCCTGACCGGGAACCTGCCCGACGATCCGGATTCCGGGGCCGCCCTGCACATGCGCAACCTCGTGCGGGAAAGAAGGCTCGTATGAGCGCTTCAGCGGCTGCCGATATCGTGGTTATCGCGCGCAGAGACTTGAGTCGCAATCTCAGACAGCGGAACCAATGGCTGGGAGCTGTCGCGCGTCCTGCGGTATGGCTCCTGATTCTCGGCGCGGGCCTTGGAACCGGACGTTCGGCCGATTTTATTTCCGGGTATTCATACCGGCAATTTACCTTTCCCGGTATCGTCGTCATGGGAATTCTCTTTTCCGGGATAATGTCGGGGGCTTCCATCGTCTGGGACAGGGAATTCGGATTCCTCAAGGAAATCAGGATTGCGCCTGTTGCGAGGACTTCAATCCTCGTGGGGAAATTGCTTGCGGGGACTCTTCTCTCGTTGCTCCAGGGGATTGCGGCATTCCTGTTTTTTCCGTTTATCGGTATCGGGATGACTCCGCTGAAAATTTTCCTCTCCCTGCTGTGCATGGCCATAACCGGCACCCTTGCCACATCGATCGGTATACTGCTCGCGGGCTTCGTCAAAACCATCGAAGGTTTCGGCAACGTGAACAATCTGCTCGCCATGCCCCTTTTTGCTCTCAGCGGGGCGGTGTATCCCCTTTCGGGCGCGCCGGAGTGGCTCAAGCGCGTCGCCTATTTCGACCCTTTCACCTATGCGGTCAACCTGATGCGCAACGCAGTCCTCGACGTTGGCGCCTATCCGATAGCGGATATTGCAGGGCTCCTCCTCCTCACTTTCATGTTTCTCGCCGCCGCATATCTTCGTTTGGATTTGTGAATGGATCGCAAAGCGTATTGACAAGAAAAGGTGTTTTATATTAGACTAATTAGGTCCAAATAGGATTATATAGATACTATGATAACTACACGCTCGCGTTACGGTCTTCGTCTCCTCATCGAACTCGCCGAAAAGGGTGACACGCAACCCATCGACCTCGGAGGCATCGCAGAGCGTCAGGGAATCCCCGAACAATATCTTTCCAAGCTCGTCATCCCTCTCAAGGCCGCCGGAATCGTAAAGGCTTCGCGCGGTGCGAAGGGCGGCTATTCCCTCGCCAGACCGGCTTCGGAAATCGACCTGTATACTGTCGTGGAGGTGCTGGAGGGGCGTTCGTCCCTCCTCGAATGTACCGCCGATCCTGGCCTCTGCGCCCGTTCGGGCGAATGCAAGACCCTGCCGGTATGGATCGGGCTCGACAAGACTATCCGTAACTACCTGCAGGGAATGACAGTCGCCGACGCTGCGCACAACTCCCCGGAATATTCGATCTAAGCCAGGAGAACAGAGCTGTTCTTTGCCCGAGCCCTCCGGCTCCCGGAAAGTACGCTCGTTCCGAACCTCACAAAGACCTCAAGGAGATATCCATGTCCGCAATCCGCAGGAAAGTTTTCGCCCTCGCAATGTTCGTCGCGTTCGTCGCGGCCGCCTCGCCGCTTTTCGCACAGAATTCCCTCGACCAGATCAAGGCCGCAGGCGTCATCAAAATAGGAACCGAAGGCAGTTATGCACCTTTCACCTATCACGATTCGACAGGAGCCCTTGTCGGCTTCGACGTCGAAATTGCCAGGGAAGTGGCGAAGCGCCTGGGCGTCAGGGCCGAATTTATCGAAGGGAAATGGGACGGACTTATCGCCGGTCTGGATGCCAGGCGCTACGACATCGTCGCGAACGAAGTCACCATCACCGAGGCGAGAAAGGCCAAATTTGATTTTTCCAAACCCTATATCGTCTCCAAGGCGGTCCTGATCGTCCGCGAAAGCGAAAAAGCCATCAAATCGTTCGCCGACCTGAAAGGGAAAAAGTCCGGGCAGGCTCTGACCAGCAATTTCGGACGCCTCGCACAGGAAAACGGCGCGATCCTGGTCGGCGTCGACGGTTTCAACCAATCCGTGGACCTGCTGCTGTCCGGAAGGGTGGACGCGACCATCAACGACAGCCTTTCCTATCTCGACTTCAAAAAACAGAAGCCCGACGCAAAACTCAAGGTGGTTGCCTCGCTTGAATCGGCTGAAGCCCAGGGGATCATCATGCGCAAGGGAAACCCGGAACTGCTCGCCGCGATCGACAAGGCTCTGGCCGATGCCAAGGCCGACGGCACCTATCTCGCGATCTCGATGAAGTATTTCGGGGAAGACGTTTCGAACTGACCGGCCGAAGCCGGGACGGAGGCTGGGATGCTTGACGGACGCTTGTTTGACATCGTGATCGACGCATTCTGGCCCATCGTCTCGGCGGGTCTGGTATTCACCATACCCTTAAGCCTTCTTTCATTCACATTCGGCCTTGGCCTCGGATTCGCCATCGCACTTGCACGACTTTTCGGGACTCCGTTACTCGCGAGGCTGGCAGGGTTCTATGTCTGGATTGTTCGCGGCACGCCGCTTCTGGTACAGCTTTTCCTGATTTTCTATGGCCTTCCGAGCGTCGGGATCGTTCTGGACGCATTTCCCGCCGCACTGATCGGTTTCTCGCTCAACATGGGGGCGTATATGTCGGAAATCCTTCGGGCTGCCATCCAGTCGGTGCCGAAAGGCCAATGGGAAGCCGCCTATTCCGTCGGGATGACCCGCTCCCAGGCCCTGCGCAGGACAATCCTTCCCCAGGCGGCGCGTACCGCGACGCCGCCGCTCGGCAATTCCTTCATCGGGCTGGTCAAGGATACCTCGCTCGCGGCGGCCATCACCGTGCCCGAGCTTTTCCAGTCGGCCCAGCGTATCGCTGCCACGACCTACGAACCTCTGACCCTGTACGCGGAAGCCGCTTTCGTCTATCTGCTCTTCAGCTCGGGACTCTCGTCGCTGCAGACTCGCCTGGAGAGAAAGCTGGGACGCCACGTCGCGGCGGAGGGATCGAGATGATCGAACTATCGGGCATCGTCAAGAAATTCGGAGACACTATCGTATTGCAGGGAATCGATCTGTCCATTCCGGAAGGTTCGGTGACCGTACTCATAGGACCGTCCGGCGGCGGTAAAAGCACTCTGCTGCGCTGCGTCAACCTCCTGGAAATTCCCGATTCAGGCTCCTTGAAGCTGGGCGACACCGGAATCGGGTTCGACGCATCCATGCGTCCCCGCCGGGACGAAGTATTGAGGCTCCGCCGTCGCACGGGCATGGTCTTCCAGTCCTTCAACCTTTTCCCTCATCGCAGCGCGTTGCGGAATGTCAGCGAAGGGCTGACCGCCGTTCTGAAATGGGATGAAGAGCGTGCGGAAGCGCGGGCGATGGAATTGCTCGAAAAAGTGGGACTGGCGCACAAGGCAAAATCCTATCCCCACGAACTGTCGGGCGGGCAGCAGCAGCGGGTCGCCATCGCACGTGCCATGGCGCACTCGCCGGCCGTGCTTCTCTGCGACGAACCGACTTCTGCCCTGGATCCGGAACTGGCCGCGGAAGTGGTAACAGTGCTGAAAAAGCTTGCCGACGAGGGTGTCACGATGATCCTGGCCACCCACGACCTTCGTCTTGCCGCAGCCGTCGCCCATGAGGTGGTCTTCATCGAAAACGGCAGGATCCTCGAATCGGGAACGCCGCAGGAAGTCCTGTTCCGGCCGAGATCCGAAAGGGCGGCGGCCTTCGTCGCGACGCTCGGGCATCAGCCCGTTCTCGCGGTTGTGCGCTAGCGGTTGTGCGCAAAAAGCGGGATATCGACCCGATCATACATCCTTAAGCGCGAAATCCAGGTCTTCGAGCAAATCCCCCACATCCTCGATTCCCACCGAAACTCTGATCAGGTTGTCCCTGATCCCGAGCTTCGTTCTGATTTCCGCGGGAACGGAGGCATGCGTCATGGAGGCAGGGTGTTCGATGAGGCTTTCCACTCCGCCGAGACTTTCGGCCAAGGCGAAAAGTCGTGTTTTCTCCAGGAAAACCTTCGATTCCGCGAGACCGCCTTTGAGGAAGAAGGTGATCATCCCGCCGGGCGAGGCCATCTGTCGTTGCGCAAGCGCATAGTCCGGGTGACTCTTGAGCCCCGGATAAAGGACTTTTTCGACCTTCGGATGGGATTCCAGGTATAGTGCGATCTTCAAAGCGCTGTCCGCATGCGCGCGCATCCGCAATGCCAGGGTTTTCAGGCCGCGCAGGACCAGAAAGGAATCGAAGGGCGACAGCACCGCGCCTGTGGCGTTCTGCAGGAATCCCAAACGCTCTCCGAGCCCTGCGCCGTCCCTGACGATGGCCGCTCCCGCCACGACATCGGAGTGGCCGTTCAGATACTTTGTCGCGGAATGCACGACAATGTCGAATCCCAAATCCAGGGGTTTCTGGTTGTATGGGGTGGCGAAAGTATTGTCGCAGACCGTGATAAGTCCATGCCGTTTCCCGAATTCCGCAACGCGTTTCAGATCCGTCAGCTTCAGGAGTGGATTGGTCGGGCTTTCGACCCATATCATTCTGGTTTTGTCGTGTACGAATCCTGCCAGCGCTTCCGGATCGGACATATCCGAATAATCGACAGTCAGCCCGGAAGTGACCCTTTTTACCTTTTCGAACAACCGGAAACTTCCACCGTAAATGTCGTCGATGGAAATTATATGCGAATCTTTGGGCAAAAGATCGATAACGGCGGACGACGCGGCCAGGCCGGAGGAAAACGCAAAGCCCCTCTTTCCATTTTCCAGGGCCGCCAGGCAGTCTTCCAGGGCGGACCGCGTGGGATTTTTCGAGCGCGAGTATTCGTACCCTTTGGTGACGCCGGGGCTCGACTGTACGAAGGTCGAAGTGGCGTAGATCGGGGTCATGACCGCGCCGGTCGCAGGATCGGGCGCCTGACCGGCGTGGATGGCTTTCGTCGAAAATCCCTGGGGTTTCACGTGTGCATGCTCCCTGCATTCAGTATTTCGGACTGCTTATGCTAGCACGCCCGGATCGTCACCGTCGCGCGTGAAAGCGGTTTTCTCCGAAATCGCATAAAGCTGACGCACACCGTTCATGCGGGCATCTACGCTTGTGCTCTTTGGGCACCCCTGCAACCAGGTTTTGGACTCTGGACTTTCTGGCACTCGGACTTCTGGCACCCAGGCCACCAGGCCCTCGGGCATTGAACCGGGCCGCGGCGCAGGCGATACTTGTGCCGTAAGCGTGCGGGGCTGCGAACTCCCCGCGGAGGATGCCGGAAGATGGAACCGATCAAGGTGCGCGTGTGCGTGGGCACTAATTGCTGTTTTGCGGGCGGCGAAGCCCTGATCGAAATGCTCGAGAGCGACGCCGACCTGGGCGAATTCATCGTGATCGAGGGTGTTCGCTGTATGGACAAGACCTGCTCGGGCGGCAGGGATTCGCCCGTCGCTGAAATCGGCGGCCGGATTCTCGTCAGGGCTACACCCGAAAAAGTTATGGAAGAAATAGAGCGCCTCGCCGCGGCCCGGATAGCCGGGCTGGATACTTCCCGCTCCACCCCTTCGGGCGGGGAGGCTCTCCATGCCTGAAGTATTCGAGAGAATGCGCGGACTCTACACACCCTGCACCGACATCAGGCGCAAGATATTCGTCGGCATATCGAGATTCGTCCTGGCGGGCAGGAAACCAGAGGAGATCGACTACCTGCCTTTCGACATCATCGACATGGGCAAGCCGGCCTACCGCTGCTGCTCCTACCGTGAACTCTCCATCGTGAGACAGCGCATCAGACTCGCCTTCGGCCTGCCCCTCATCGAAGAGAGGGACAATACGCCCGTCTCCGCGGGGATAGAGGCGGCTTTCACCGACAGGAAAGTCATTCAGGCGCCGCTGGTCAACGTAATACGGGCAGCCTGCGAAAAGTGCCCCGAGGACAAGGTCATCGTCACGGACATGTGCCAGTCCTGCATGGCGCACCCCTGTTCCATTGTCTGCCCTGTGAACGCGATTTCCTTCCCCGACGGCGGAAAAGCCTTCATCGATCAGAAAAAGTGCGTGAAGTGCATGAAATGCGTCAAAGCCTGTCCCTACCAATCGATCACGCGCATGGTCAGACCCTGCGCGGCGGCCTGCGGAGTCGACGCCATCCATTCCGATCCGGACGGCTTCGCCGCGATCGATCAGGGCAAATGCGTGAACTGCGGACTTTGCACCGTGTCCTGCCCCTTTGCCGCCATCTCGGACAAGACCGAGCTGGTTCAGGTTCTGCACCAGCTCATGGGACCGCAAGTCGGACACCCCTACGCGCTGCTCGCCCCATCCTTCGTGGGGCAGTTCGGCCGTCTCGCCTCTCCAGGGGCGATCGTGGCCGGCCTCCACGCGATCGGCTTCAAGGCCGTGCACGAGGTGGCCCTGGGGGCGGATTGCGACACTCTCCTGCTCGCAAAGCGGCTGGCGGAGAAAGCCGGTCCGCGCGATCCGCTGGACAAGTCCTTCCTTGGTACTTCCTGCTGTCCTTCCTGGGTTCAGACCGCGCGCGGGCATTTTCCCGAATTCGCCGGCCATATCGCCGAGAGCTTTACGCCTATGGTCGAGACGGCCAAGCTCATCAAGGACAGAGAGCCTTCGGCGCGTGTGGTTTTCATCGGTCCCTGTATCGCCAAGAAAGCGGAAGCCCTGGAGCCGGAGCTGCGGCCTTATGTCGACCACGTCCTCACCTTCGAGGAACTGGCGGCGATTTTCGTCGCGAAAGACATCGATCTGGCGGCGATCGATCCTTCAGGATTCCCGGAAGAGGCGAGCGCCCTTGGCCGCGGCTATGCGGTGGCGGGCGGCGTGGGCGGAGCGATCGCCGAGGTAGCGAAAATAAAGTACGGGAAGGAAGATACGGTCTTCGCCAAGGCCGACACCCTGCGCAACTGCAGGACAATGCTCGCCGAGATAAAGGCCGGCAAGGCGACGCCCGACCTGGTCGAGGGCATGGCCTGCCCTGGCGGTTGCGTGGGCGGACCGGGCACCCTGATAGGTCTGGCTTTCGCGCGCAACGAAGTGGGCAAGTTCGCTGCAGCCGCGGCGAACCGTGAGCCCTCATGCCCGGGCGACTGAGGGTTCCGGCAGGCAGCCGGCAAGGCCGGAAATTTTACGCCACGCCTGCTTTTCGCGGCAGGCGCTTTCTCCAATAGATCAGAAAGCCCGCCGTGTACGCGTACTGTGCGATGAACTGAAGCCACTCGGGCCTGGAGTACCAGCCGGCGATCGCGTAGAGAGGAGCGCCCAGCGCTCCCGTCTTATGGTCGAGGATGCCGCCCCAGAGCTTCGACACGTTGAACAGCTTGACGAGCAGTGGACTGGAAGAATCCAGAAGACCCGCGACCTTGAGATAGTCCAGAAATTCGTGGATCGAATAGCCGAGGATGAAGCCGGCCTGGACGATAAGGAAGACGGTCGTGGCTGCGAACACTACAGACAGTTTTACTTTGACGAGGGAGAAATACAGACCGATCGCCAGGATAAGGGCGGTACCGACACCCAGGGCGGTACCCAACAGGTAGGGAACTCCATCCGGAGAGGCAAAAGCGAACACCGCGATTTCCGTCCCTTCCCGGGCTGTCATGAAGAGTGCGATCAGGAAGACACCGGCGGGTGACAGTCTGGCGGAAAGGCCGCGTTCAACCTGCTTTGTCATGGTGGAGCCGTGCCGTATCATCCATACCACAAAGGTGGTGACCAGCCCCGCCGCGACCAGGCCCGAGGCCGCTTCCCAAAGCTTCGAGGAAAGGCCCGAGTCGGCTCCGAGCGCCCGAGAGACCAGGAAAAGCGCGGCGCCGATCACGGCCGAGGCGATCACACCTGTACCGAAACCCAGGCGGACATGAAGTTTGAGGTCGTTGCGTCCGATGCCGTCCAGATAGCGCACCATGACGGCGAGCACGAGAAAGGCTTCCAATCCTTCGCGAAAGCCGGTGATGAATCCCTGGAACATGGGAGACTCCGAATTACTTACCCGGCAATTGAAAAGGAATCGCTTCGTTTGAAATGGGCCTAGCCGTAGCGGCCCATTCCAGACGCTCCAATAGTTTTTCAATTGCCGGGTCAGTAGGCTGCAATAGGCCTGCCTGCGCCGGCCAAGGAAAACTCGAGGCATTGACCCCGGGGACGGCAGCCGGGGGCCCATGCCCCAAGCTGTTGCCGCGGAGCCAAGGCTTTACTTCAAATCAAACGGACGGAGCAGTTTCTTTACGAGGACTTCCTTGCCTGTATCGTTCACTACGGCGACGTCGGCATAGATCCAGCCTTCCACCTTTGCGGGATCGAGACCGGCGGCGATGAGGAGGGCCGGCTCGAGAACAAAGACAAGGTCCTTGTCGTTTTTGGCCATATCTTTGGCCCATTCGACCATGTTGCCGCCCCCCAGGGCGATGTTGTAATGGTCGAGTTTGGCGTGGTATCCGATCCGCGCGCGCTGTGACGCGACGAACGCGTCGAAGGTTTTCGCGAAACCGCCTTCTTTCGCGGCGTCTTCGGGGGAAAGGCCTGCGAAGGCGACGGAGCCCAGTTCGAAGTGCAGCATGAACATGCCATCTTCGATTTCGTAGATGAAATTGGAATCAGCGGGTACAACCGTTGCCAATTTTTCCTGGTCGAGTCCCGCCGCCAGGAAAGGCGCCGCATCGAACACGAGTTCGGCGTCGGGAACCGCCATGTCAGGCATAGCCGCGCCGGGCATTGAGGCTTTGGAGCTGTTGCGCGAGAAATCGACGGCGAGCAGGAACTTGTCCCCTCCCGGCGACTCCAGCACCCATGAGGAGTCCTCTACCGACCAGGAGACTTTGTCCTTGGCCGCAGCGAGAAGAGCGGCGAAAGAGCTTTTGGAGAACTTGGCGACGACATCGGTGCCATCGCCCTTGGATGAACAGCCGGTCAAGAGGACAAGGGCAGTCAACAGCGCGATCGCCGCTGCCGCAAGCAGAGAGCGGCGGCCGTTCATGGTAACACCGCGACCACGCGATAACCGGCATCGGCCACCGCGCCCCTTAACGCCATCTCGTCGAGCGTGTCACCCTCGACCATGGCGGTTTTCTTGAGAAGATCGACATCGGCGCTTTTAACGCCGGGTACGCCTTCGAGCGCCGAGCGCACGTGCATGACGCAGTGTCCGCAACTCATTCCATCGATCGTAAGCAGTTTGCGCATAGAAATCTCCTTGACCTTACTTGCTGGCAATTACTTGCCGGGTCAGTACTTGTCGTTTCCGGCCGCCTGCAAAGGTGGCCCTTTTATTTTCAGGCGGCGGCTTTGAACCGTTTAAGCCTCAATGCATTGCTAAGAACCGATATCGAACTCATCGACATCGCCGCGGCCGCGAGGATGGGCGAGAGCAGGGGGCCGCCGAAGGCATACAGGAGGCCTGCCGCGACAGGAATGCCCAGAACGTTGTAGCCGAAAGCCCAGAAGAGGTTCTGCTTGATGTTCCGGATCACCCGTTTGGACAGCGAGAGTGCCGTCGGAACGTCCATCAGATCCGAGCGCATGAGCACAACGTCCGCACTTTCCATGGCGACGTCGGTGCCCGATCCTATGGCGATACCCACATCGGCCTGTGCGAGAGCGGGGGCATCATTGATTCCATCGCCGACCATGGCCACCTTCTTGCCCTCGGCCTGGAGTTTTTTGACCTCTTCGGCCTTGTCGCCGGGCAGGACTTCTGCCAGGACTCGGTCTATGCCCACTTCGCGGGCTATGGCTTCGGCGGTGGGGCGGGAATCGCCGGTGATCATGGCGGTTTCGATGCCCATCGCATGCAACTTTGCGATTGCGGCCTTGCTGTGTGACTTTACCACATCGGCGACGGCGATGAGGCCCAGGATCCTGCCGTCGACGGCTGCGTACATCGGCGTCTTGCCGGCCGCAGCCAGGCGCCCCGCTTCGGCGCCAAGCGCGCCGGTTTCCACGTCGTGTTCGGCCATGAGACGCGCGTTGCCGAACAGGAAAGCCCTGCCTTCCAGGTCTGCCGTTATGCCGCGCCCGGGCAGCGCCTCGAAACCTGCGGCCACCGGAAGACGCAGCGCGCGGGCTTCCGCGGCGCGGACAATCGCCTCGCCCAGAGGGTGTTCGGAAGCCTTTTCGGCCGCCGCCGCGAGAGCCAGCAGCTCGTCTTCGGCCACGCCGGGCGCGGCCAGGATATCGGTGAGCTCAGGCTTTCCTTCCGTGATGGTGCCCGTCTTGTCGAAAACGACCACCTGCACCTTGTGCGCAGTCTCCAGGGCTTCGCCCGATTTGATCAGAATACCGTACTCGGCACCCTTGCCGGTGCCTACCATAATGGCGGTGGGCGTCGCGAGGCCGAGCGCACAGGGACAGGCAATCGTGAGCACCGCTACGAATATCGTGAGCGAGAACACCGGCGTCTGCCCCGCGATCAGCCAGGCGAGGGCGGACAGGAGCGCGATTCCGAACACCACGGGCACGAAAATGCCCGACACCACATCCGCCATCTTCGCGATGGGCGCCTTGGAGCCCTGCGCGTCCTCCACCAGCTTGATGATGCGCGACAGTGTCGTGTCCGCGCCCACCCGTTCGGCGCGGAACGTGAGAGCGCCGTTCTTGTTGATCGTGCCGCCCGTCAGGGCCGAGTCGGGCCCCTTGTCGACAGGGATGCTTTCGCCCGAGATCATGGATTCGTCCACCGCGCTGGCGCCTGTGATGACCGTGCCGTCCACGGGTACGCGCTCGCCGGGGCGTACCAGAAGCATGTCGCCCGGCTCGACTTCGTCGATCGGAATCTCGATTTCCTTGCCGTCCTGCAGGACAGTCGCGGTTTTTGGCTTGAGACCCATGAGCTTTTTGATCGCTTCGGAAGTACGGCCCTTGGTGACCGCCTCCAGCGATTTGCCCAGAAGAATGAGAGTGATGATGACGCCCGCGGTCTCGAAATACAGTTCGTCGACCGCCGAAAAGTTGCCCGTCCAGATGCGGTACACCGAGAAGAAACTGTACAGCACCGCGGCGCTCGTACCCATGGCGATGAGGCTGTCCATATTGGGTGCGCCATGCGCCAGCGCCCGGGCGCCGACCACGTAGAACCGGTAGCCCGCCGCTATGACGGGGATTACGAGGAGGATCTCCAGGAAAGCGTAGCGCAGGGGAAAATTCATTGGGGCAATCGCCTGAGGGATCGGCCAGCCGAGCATGGCGCCCATGGCGACATAGAGGAGAGGAATGGAGAAGAAAGCTGACACCGCGAATTTTGTCCACATGACGCGGATTTCCCGTTCCTTGGCCTCTCTGTGGGCGTCCACCTGGGCGCCGGAGGCCGCCTCCATGGCGAGCGGTTCGTAGCCCGCCGCCTTGATGGCAGCCTTGAGTTCGGAGACGCGCGTCGCGGCGGCGTCGTAACGTATGGTGGCTTTTTCCGTGGCGAGATTGACCGAAGCGCTTTCGACGCCGGGCACTTTTTTAAGGGCGCGCTCCACCGCGGCGGCGCAGGAAGCGCAGGTCATGCCGCCGATGGGGATGGTCGCCTCGCGGGCCTCGATCCGCTCGAACGCCTCGTACCCGGCTTTTTTCACCGCGGCTTTGATGGCGTCAAGATCGGTCGCGGACTCGTCGTAGGCCACCTTCATGGTCTCGGTCGCGAAGTTGACGGAAGCTTCCGAAATGCCGGGAAGCTTGCGCACCGCCCTTTCGTTGGCGGCGGCGCAGGCCGTGCAGGTCATTCCCCGTATATCGAGCTGCTGGACTTTGATCATTCCCGTCTCCTTTCCCTCTGCATTGTCAATTTGCCGAATCGCCCATATAGCGTTCCAGGATCATCGCGATCTCTTCGATCTTTTCCGCGCCCTTGTCGGTCTGGATGGCTTCCTTGACACACGTGTCGATGTGCTGCCGCAGGATCACCTGATTCGCTTTCTTCAGAAGGGCGGCGGAGGCCAGAATCTGCTTGGACACATCGATGCAGTAGCGGTCCTCTTCGATCATCCGCATAGCCGCATCCATCTGCCCACGGGCGGTTTTGAGCAGGGTCAAAGCCTTATGGCTTTCAGTGCTGCAGTGGTCCATGAAACGAGCCTCCATCGGTAATTGACTTTGTTACCCTACCCACCACGGGTGGGGTATATGATAAAAATACCGACTCCGTACATATTCGTCAAGACTTCCGCGTGCGACCCTGATCAAAGATATGGCTTCGCAGGCCATTACTGACCCGGCAATTGACATTTCCGAGGATAGGCTTTTTGAGTGAACGGGGGGTGAACGGAAGATGCGGATGCGGTGATACACCCGAAAGCAAACGGTAAAATTTTCAGGTTTGGTCAGTACCGCGCATACCGGGGCGACTATATTTTTTCGATGAAGTGCTGACCGGCGATCTTTAGACCTATCAGGATAAGAACCGCGCCGCCCGCCATTTCGGCCTTGCTTTCGAATGCCGCGCCCAGTTTTTTGCCGAACTCGATGCCGAGGACGCAGAGGATGAACGTGACGACGCCGATGAGCGCGGCCGGTCCGAGAATGGGATCGCCCAGCACGCTGTAGGAAAGACCGACCGCAAGAGCGTCGAGACTCGTGGCGATCGCGAGCACGGTCAGCGTCTTGAGACTCATGATGCCCGCGGCCTCGTCAGGGTCGGCACAATAGGAAGGATCGCGTTTTTTCCAGGCTTCGAGGATCATTTTACCGCCGATAAAGGCGAGCAGACCCAGGGCGAGCCAATGATCCCAGCCCTGGATGAGGCCCTTGAACGCGCCGCCGAGAAGCCAGCCCGCGACGGGCATCAAAAACTGGAAAAGCCCGAAGAAAAGGGCCGCGCGCAGGGCAATCGCCGGACGGATATCCTTGATGCATATGCCCGATGAAACGGAGACGGCAAAAGCATCCATGGCGAGCGCAAAAGCGACGAGAAGATGGGTCAGCATAGTTCAGTAGGTCCTGGCGAGAAGCTTGTCGAGAAGGAGCGACAGCTCCGATCTTGCGGGAAGATCGGGAAGGTGGGCGATTTCACGGCGTGCGCGGCCGGTGAACCGGGCGGCGGTGTCGCGGGCACGGGCGAGACCGCCCGAAACTTCGACACGCGAGATGACTGCGGCGACGCTATCGTCGTCCAGGGGACGCACGGCAAGCAGGGGAGCGATGTTTTCCCGGTCTTTTTCCATGGCATAGATCAGGGGAAGCGTCGCCAGTCCTTCCTTTAAGTCGTTGCCGACCGGCTTGCCCATGACGCCTGCGCTTGATTCGTAATCGAGTATGTCGTCGATGACCTGGAACGCCATGCCCAGATTGTAGCCGGCCCGGCGCAGGGACTGGGTACGGCCGTGGGGAGTCCTGGTCTCCGCCGCGCCCACATAAAGGGACAGCGAAAAGAGTGCCGCCGTCTTGCCGGCGATTGTCCGCATATAGTCGCGCGCGGTGGTCGAAAAGGCGAATTTTCCGAGATCCTGGCGGATTTCGGCCGAACAGACCGTCCCCACCAGACGCGAAAGCACTTGTGCCGATTTCTTGTCGGCATTCTCGGAGATGAGACGGAAACAGCTCGAAAAAAGCCAGTCCCCGGCCAGTATCGCGTCGACGACACCGAACCGTGTATGCAGGGTGCGAGTGCCGCGCCTGGTATCGGCGTTGTCGAGCACGTCGTCATGGATCAGCGTGGCCGAATGGAGAAGCTCGATGGCGGCGGCGATCCGCATGATGCGATCGGTTTCCTCCGCCCGGCCTTCGGTCTTGCCGAATCCGGCGCCAATGAGGATGAGGGCGGGGCGAAGCATCTTGCCGCCCGACAGGACCATTTCGGCGGTCTCTCCGGCGAGCGGGTACGAAGGGTCGCGCAGGGTGTCGACGATGATGGATTCGACGCCGGCGATTTGGGCTTCGAGCCTGGGCGAATCCTTCCAGAAATCGGTCATGCGCTTCTCCGCGGTACGGGTTCCATGCGTCGGGCACGCCTGGAACCGGATAATGACTGCCTATCATGACGGCGCCCCCGCGATTCCGCGGGGGCGCCGCACCTTTAAAAGGCCGGGAAGATCACTTCGTGGGGTCGTCCCCGTAGAAGTGGTGCCTGCGGGCATACTTCGTGCCGTTCCACCATTTCTTGAAGAAGGGAACGATCCAGTTGTCCATGCCGAACGCGCGTCCTGCGCCGCCCATCATCACGATGGCCGCAAACAGGAACCAGAGCTGGTCCCATGCGAACATGCCGTTGAAGGTGAACAGCATGACCATGCCGATGCTGATGACTGCGGCCCACCAGGTGAAGCAGCCGCCGATGAGCATGAGGCCTATCCCCATTTCCATGACGACGACCATGACCTGCATGACCGGGAAGGAAATGTAGGCAAAAATGCCGTCCATGAAGACAGTGCGGAACCAGGTCGCGAAACCGGAATTCGGGTCGATGATGGGTTTCGTGAGATCCCAGACTTTGTGGAAGGTCTGGACTGCGACATCTCCGGCCTGACCGACGGCGGCAGCCGCATCGGGAACGGCGACTGCGGAAGCCGCGGAAGTGGCGGCGACGGCGATGGTGGTCGCGGTGGTTTCGGCCGCGCCTTCCCATGCGGCGGAGGCGGCGGAAGTGGTTTCGACCACTTTTACGCCTCTCTGCACGACGCCGGGGGAGAAGAGCCAGGTCGATTTGGAGCCGGAAGCGAAGGCGAACCAGCCCTCGCCGATCTTGTTGATGCCTTCGAAGAGCCAGGAAAGGCCGAGCCACATGCGCAGGAGCAGGGGCCAGTAACCGCGGACCTTGTAGGCGAACAGGTTGCCCACGATCGAACGGCCGTTCTTCATGTCCAGGACTTCATGCTTGAAATATTCCCAGGCCTGGTTGAATCCCGCGATGGTGAACAGATAGAAGATGTTGATGAAATGCTTCATGAACATCGCGATAAAGCCCGAGGACTTGATGCCCATCGCATTGGCGACGCCGTAGCGCCCGCCCAGCGAGACCATGAAGCCGTGATAGTTGGGGTGGAACTTGTGGCGCTCGCCGCCGTCGATGTCGGTGATGATATTCTTGGCCGCGGTTTCGGCGCTGAAATGCGCGGACTCGACGATCTGGGCCATCGGCTTGCCGTCGAGCATGAGCCCGGCGTTGTCGCCCACGACATAGACGAAAGGATACTTGGTCGACTTCAGTTCGTCGTCGCATTCGATCCTGTTGCGCCTGCCCATGGGGAGGGGGAGGGAGCCCGCGAAGCTGGAACCCTTGACGCCGCAGGTCCAGATAAAGGTGTCGGTTTCGACGATGGCGCCCGATTTCAGAAGGACTTTTCCGGGTTCGGCGCCGATGATGGCCTGGCCGAGCATGATCTCGCAACCCTTTTTCTTGAGGTAGGTTTCGGCTTTCGCGCGCAGGGACTCCTCGAGGATGGGGAGGATCGAGGGCAGGGCTTCGATGTTGATGACGCGGCATTCCTTCGGATCGAGGTAATGCTTCTTGCACATCACGTCCCGGTACTCGAGGAGCTCGCCGATCATTTCGATACCGGTGAAGCCGGCGCCCGCCACCACAAAGGTGAGCATCCTGCGCCGTTTGGCCGCATCGGTTTCCTTGGCCGCCTCGTAGAAGATGTCATCCATGTGGTTGCGGATTTTCATCGCATCTTCGAAGGACCAGAGCGAGAAGGAATTTTCCTGCACGCCGGGAATGCCGAAGTACTCGGGTTCGGCACCGACACCGACGATGATGCTGTCGAAATCGTATTCACGGGACTGGCCGTAGGCTTTTTTGGCTTCGAAGTCGACTTTGGTGATCCTGTCCAGGACACAATTGACCTTTGTGGCTCCGAATATCTTCTTGAAACTCACCTGGACCGATTCGGGCTCGGTACGCCAGCCCGCGACTTCGTGCAGCTCGGTCATCAGGGTGTGGAAAGGCCTCATGTCGACAAGGGTAATCTCCACCTCGTCCCGATTCCTGAAATGTTTTTCCAGGATCTTTCCTGCCTTGACGCCGCCGTAGCCGCCGCCGAGGATGAGTATTTTCTTTTTCTCGCCCATTGGGATCGCTCCTTGTGCAGGACAAATGGTAGTTTTGATTCTTGCGGTTCCGAAGTATATATGCTGTTTCGATAAATTGCTATATATAGATAGTGATAAGATACGGATAAATTTGAACGGCGCCCGGGGAATTCTGCCGGAGGCGATTCAGGCGGCGGGGGTGATTCCCTGCGGCTTCACTTTTTTCGATCATTTCTATATGATGCCAGTCCGTCCTATGGATTACGAACAATTCGGCATAGATGCTGGGCTGGCCGAAGCCCTTGGCGCGTTTGACCCTGTCCGCGCTGCAATTTTTGATCGCATCATGGAAATGAGCGCGGGCAAAGGCGAAAACCTTTACGTCCGCCTGGCGGTCTCCTCCGGGCGTGAAGAGCTCTTGCTCATGCCCATCTGCCAAGCCCTGCGCTCCGGAGTTTCCGGAGAAGGGGGGAAGGCGAAAGCCCTTTTCCTCGCTCCCGACGAACGCGCCCTCGCCGCATTCGTCCGCGTTGCGGCTTCTTGCGCGGAAGCCCTGGGGTTCGAAACGGCTTCGCTCGGGGCGGCTCCGGATGTGGTCGCGAAAGCCCGATTGCTGGCCGCTACGCCGGAGGTTTTTCTCGCTGCCGCGGATTCCGGGCTGGTCGAGGCACGGGCGTACGGTATTCTGGCGCTGGACGGCGGGGAACGCATCGCGGAACTGCCCGGCGAAACCCTGCACGCGCTTGTGTCCTCTCTTCTGCCTTCCTGGGAGCGGAAAACCATATTCGCCTGTTCCCATATGAACACCAAAACCAGGAATCTCGCCTGGGATCTGGCCGATAATCCTTCCGAGCTCCATCTGGACGAGAATATCGCCAAGGCGCAAGGGATCGAACAGAAGACATGGCGCCTTCCTTCCGAAGCCAAACTGCGCTTCCTTCTCGGATTCCTCGAGCGCGGGGAAATCGCCAAAGCGTGCATTTTCTGCAATCTGGAATCGAGCGCCGACCTGCTCATCTCGGGCCTGGCGGCGAATGGGCTGTCGGTCCGTGGCGTGCGCTCCCTTTCCCGAGACCTGCGGGGTTCCGGCCGTCCCGACGCACGCAATGCCGGGAAAAGCGGCACAAGCGGCACAACCGGCATAACCGATATAAATGGTATAACCGGTACAAAGGGAATCGCCGGAGCGGAACGTTTCGCGCCCGGAGCCGAAATGCTGGTCTTAAGCGACCAGGGAGCCATCGGTCTCGATCCCAAACCTTTCGCGAATCTCATCAACTTCGACATTCCCCTCGAACCGGAAGCGTATTTGAATCGGCTCGATTGGGTCGACAGGGCCGCACCCGGAGCCGGCGTGACGAATTTGGCCTGCGAACGCTACGACTACGGCCTGCCTGCGATCGAGCGCCTCATAGGAGTCGGTCTGGCGGCAGTCGAGGCCGATCCTTCCCTGTTTTCATACGAAGATTTTTCCGTTCGCGTTCCCGGTTCCCGGGAACGCGAGAAACGGGGAGATTCGCGGGAGGGTGTGCGAGGGGATGTGCGCCGCCCGCCCCAGGCGCGCTGGAAATCCTCCAGAGGAAACGAAGGGCATGAAGATTCCAATGCTCCCGACATCCGCAGGACGGTGGCTGAAGCGGCCGGCGGAATGGTGCAGCCCGCGAGCCCGGCCAAGCGTCCCGTCCCGGGTTCGCCGCCGCCGGAAAATCGATCCGGAGAGCCGAAAAAGCGAAAGCAAAGCAATGCGAGCGGTCAGAAACGCCTGCCCCAGAAGCCCGTCTTCAAAAACGAAGCAGATTCCGGACGGATCGACCGGAATCCTTATGGCATGACAACCGAAGAACGTATGAAAGCGTATCGGGAAAAATACGGCAACCTGGCGGGGCGTATGCCGGAGCGACGATCCGGGCCCGTGCAGAGCAGAAGGCCCGCGCGGGAACCGGAACGGAAACCGATGCCGCAGCGCGCACCGGAACGCGCGCCCGAACGGGCCGCACCTGAACGGACACCGGAACGCGCACCGGAACCTCTTCGCTCCGAAGTCACGGAGAAAAACGGCTTTTTGGGGCGGCTGACCGGACTGTTCAAAAAAAAAGGCGAATGAAGCGCTCCGATGAAATGAGCCGGAGCATATTTTCCGGCAAGGCGGTCAAACCATGAAAATAGTAACCCATACCGTAAAACCCAGACTCGACGGCCCCCTGGCCGCATTGGACGGACTGGCGCACAACCTTTGGCTCTCCTGGAATTTCGACGCGGTGGCTCTCTTCATCCGCATCGATCCGGAAGCATGGGCCGCTTCGAACCAGAACCCCGTGAAAATGCTCGGTATGGTGAGCCAGGAGCGCTACGACCAGCTCGCGCAGGATGATTCCTTCCTTGGCGACCTGGCCGAAGTATCCGAACGCTTCGAGCGCTACCGCAAGGGCGAAACCTGGTACAAAGGGCCCGCGAGCCCCGTCGTCGCCTATTTCTCGATGGAATACGGCATCGACGTATCTCTGCCCATTTACTCGGGCGGCCTCGGAATTCTCTCGGGCGACCACATGAAGACTTCAGGCGATCTCGGCCTCCCCCTGGTGGGCGTGGGCCTCCTCTATCGCCAGGGCTACTTCAAGCAATATCTCAACCAGGACGGATTCCAGCAGGAGTCATATCCCGAGAACGACTGGTACAACATGCCGGTACGTCGCTGTCTCGACGCCGGCGGAAACCCGATACTCGTCGCCGTCGACCTGGCGGGCAGGAATGTTGCGGCCGCCATCTGGGAAGTCAAAGTGGGAAGGGCTAGCCTCTTCCTCCTGGACAGCAACATCCCCGAGAATTCACCCGAGGACCGCCTTATCACCGCCACGCTCTACGGCGGGGACAAGGACATGCGCATCCAGCAGGAACTTCTCCTCGGCGTGGGCGGCATCCGGGCTCTGGCGGCGCTTGGCATCAAAACGGGCGCCACGCACATGAATGAAGGCCATTCCGCCTTCCTCGCCTTCGAAAGGATACGCGTCCTCATGGCGGAAAAGGGATTGAGCTTCGCCCAGGCATCGCAAGCCTTTATCGCCACCAATATTTTCACGACCCATACCCCGGTACCTGCCGGCAACGAGCGCTTCGGCCTCGATCTCATGGAAAAGTATTTCCGGTCATGGACTTCGATTCTCGCTCTGGACTGGAATTCCTTCCTCGCCCTGGGCAGGGAAAAACCCGAAGACTCGAACGAAAGCTTCTGCATGACCGTACTCGCCCTGAAACTGTCCGCCTACGCCAACGGAGTATCGGCCTTGCACGGCGAAGTCTCCCGCAGCATGTGGGCGGGCCTGTGGCCGGGGCTCCATCCGTCCGAAACCCCCATCGGCCACGTCACCAACGGCGTGCATCCGCGCACTTGGATAAGCCATGACATGCTCGACCTTCTCGACCGCTACCTCGGACCGAAGTTCAACGACGAGCCGGCCGCGCGTGAAGTCTGGAACCGGATGGACCGCGTGTCCGACGAAGAGCTCTGGCGCACCCACGAGCGGCGCCGCGAACGCCTGACCGCCTTTGCGCGCGGCCGGCTGAAATCGGCCATGGAGCGGAACGGCGCCTCCGATCTCGACCTGCGCGGCGCGGACGACGCCCTGTCGCCCTATGCGCTCACCCTGTCTTTTGCGCGGAGATTCGCCACCTATAAACGCGGCAATCTCCTCCTGCGCGATCCGGATCGGCTTCTGCGCCTGCTTTCCGACAAGGACCGTCCCCTGCAGATCATTTTTGCGGGCAAGGCGCATCCGCACGACATCCCCGGCAAGGAACTCATCCGCGAGCTTGTGCATTTCTCGCGCCGCGAAGACGTGCGCGGCCGTCTGGTGTTTCTGGAAGACTACGACATGACGATCGCGCGCTATCTCACTTCGGGATCCGACGTCTGGCTCAACACGCCCCGCCGTCCCCTTGAGGCTTCGGGCACTTCCGGCATGAAGGCGGGCATGAACGGCGTCCTCAACTGCTCGGTGCTCGACGGCTGGTGGGCGGAAGGCTACCGTCCCGACATCGGTTGGGCGGTAGGCTCGGGCGAAGAATACCGCGACGAAGAGCTGCAGGACCGGATCGAGTGCGATGATCTCTACGATCTGCTCGAGCGCGAGATCGTGCCCATGTTCTACCGCCGCGGGCGCGACAATCTGCCCAAGGAATGGATCGCGAGGATGCGCGCTTCGATGCGCGAAACGGGCAAGGCCTTTTCGAGCCACAGAATGCTCGAGGAGTACCACAACAACTATTACAGGCCGGCCCTCGCTTCGGCGGTCGCGCTCGACGCCGCGGATTACGCCCCGGCGCGCGAACTTTCGGATTATCTGGACAAAGTCCGCAGGGCATGGAATGGCGTACGCGTACTCGAGATGGGTACCGACGCTCCCCCCGTCATCGACAGAGGCACGGTCGTCACCGTGTCGGCTGTGGTCGAACTCGCGGGTCTGGATCCTGCCGAGGTTCTGGTCGAGTGTTTCCGCGGCGCCCTGGATGCCTCAGGCGCCATCGCCGACCCCGAGCGCGCCGAAATGCTGCCTTCGGGGCGCTCAGGCAACGCCTGGCGCTATTCGGTGGGCGTCAATGGCTCCCGGACCGGCCAGATCGGCTACTCTGTACGTGTCCTGCCCCGCCATCCGGCTCTTGGCTCGCGTTTTGTGCCGGGGCTGCTGCGCTGGGCGTGAGGTTCCGTCATTCGGTTTCGCTCTTGCCGTTCGCGGCCTTGAACGCTAGGATTCGAAACCATGAATGATTTGAAAGGCAAAACCGCGCCGGACTCGGTGTTCGACGTGGCGATAATCGGGGCGGGCGTATGCGGAGCGAACATAGCCCGCAAGTTGTCGGCCTATGAACTCGATGTCGCGTTGCTCGAAAAAGAGGAAGACGTTTCGTTCGGCACGTCCAAGGCCAATTCGGGGATAGTGCACGGCGGCTTTCACGACAGCCACGACCACCTCAAGGCGCGCCTGGAACTGCGCGGCGCCATGATGTTCGACCGGCTCAAGGCCGAGCTCAACTTCCCGTTCGAGCGCTGCGGCATCGTCGTCGTCGCCCGGCATGAGGACGACATGCGCGCGATCGAGCATCTCTACCGGCAGGGCGTCGAAAACGGCGTCATCGGCATCGAAATGTGCTCGCGCGAGCGGATGCTCGAACTCGAACCGAAATTGAGCCCCGACACTGTGGGCGGCCTCTATGCGCCCGCGGGCGGCATCGTCGAACCATACCGCTTCGTTTTTTCCCTCGTCGAATCGGCGCGCAAGAACGGCGTCGAACTCCGCACCGGCTTCGAAGCTGCGCAGGCGTCGAGGGAAGGCGGAGCCTGGACGATCCGCTCCCCGGGCGGCGAGACGGTTCGCTCGCGCTATGTCGTCAATGCGGCGGGACTGTATGCCGACCGCGTATCGGCTATTTTCGGGGCGGAAAAATTCGAAATTACGGCTCGAAAGGGTGAATACTACCTTCTCGACAGGGCGACCAGAGCCAAACCGCGGCGTGTCGTGTTTCCGGTGCCCACCACGGTCTCCAAGGGCATGCTCGTCGTGCCGACGGTGGAAGGCACAGTCCTCGTCGGCCCCACGGCCGAGGTCATCCAGAACAAGGACGATTTCGCCACCACCCGGGAAGCCCTCGAAACCATATTGCGCTCGGGCAGGGACATGATCCCTTCGATCTCCGAAACGGATGTCATAGCCAGCTTTACGGGATTGCGGCCGATTCTCGGCGACGATTTCTATATCGACATGTCGGAATGCGTGCCGGATTTCGTCCAGGTTGCGGGCATCCAGTCTCCGGGGCTCACCGCCAGTCCCGCCATCGGCGAATACGTCAAGGACTTGCTCAAGAAGGCGGGCCTGCGGTTCGTGGAAAAAATCGACTGGGATCCGTTCATGCCGAAGCTGCCGCAGGCCAGGGACATGACGCCCTATGAACTCGACGAGGCCGTGCGGCGCGATCCCGCCTACGGTGACATCGTGTGTCGCTGCGAAAAAGTATCCGAAGCCGAAATAGTGGCGGCGATCCGCGCCGGCCACACCACTCTGGACGGGATCAAGTATTTTACGCGCGCACAGATGGGCCGCTGTCAGGGCGGTTTCTGCACTTACAAGATCCTCAAGATTCTCATGAGGGAAACCGGCATGGGCTGGGCCGAAGTCACCAAGTCGGGCGACGGCAGTGTCGTCCTGAAGGGCGAATTATGAAGGAACTCCGTTACGACGCGGTGGTGGTAGGCGGCGGCGCCGCGGGTATGGGCGCGGCCCTCGAACTGCGAGAGCGCGGTTTTTCCGTCGCCATAATAGAACGCGAGGAATGCCTGGGCGGCATCCTCATGCAGTGCATCCACAATGGTTTCGGGCTCATCGAATTCGGCGAGGAACTTTCGGGGCCGGAATTCGCCCAGCGCATGGAAGACCGCGTCCGCGCGGCCGGCGTGGACGCCTATCTCGGTACGACAGTTACGGAAATGACTCTTGGCGAGCATACGCCCGCGTATCTTCGCGACGTATCCTCGCCGGGCGCCACACTGGTATGCGTTTCGCCGGAAATGGGCGTATTGCGCATTTCGGCCAGGGCTGTCGTACTCGCCATGGGCTGCCGCGAACGCAATCGGGGCAATATCCGTATTCCGGGCACCAGGCCTTCAGGCGTCTACACCGCGGGACTCGCCCAGCGCCTCGTCAATATCGACGGCTATGTGCCGGGCAAGGATGTCGTCATCGTCGGATCGGGGGACATAGGCCTCATCATGGCCAGGAGAATGAGCTGGATCGGCTGCAAGGTGCACGCCGTAGTCGAAATCCTGCCGCATCCGTCGGGACTCGAGCGCAATATCGTGCAGTGCCTGAAGGATTTCGGCATTCCGCTCTACCTGTCGCACCTGACGACGAATATTTACGGCAGGGATCGCGTCGAGGGCGTGGAAATCGCGCCTATCGTGAACGGTGCCGTGGATTACGCGCAGGCCAGGCGTATTCCCTGCGACACTGTTCTCCTTTCGGTGGGCCTCGTGCCGGAAAACGAGCTTTCGCGCAACGCCGGCGTCGAACTCAATCCGATGACGAACGGCCCCTGGGTCGATTCGGGGATGATGACCAATATGCCCGGTGTGTTCGCATGCGGGAATGTCCTTCATGTGCACGATCTCGTGGATTATGTGGTGGAGGAAGCGCGCCGGGCGGGCGCCTTCGCCGCCGACTGGCTCGAAGGCAGGCGCCCCGCGCCCGGGCCGCGGATTAAGGCGGGGGCGGACCGGCGGGGTGTGGCGCCC
>Ga0074199_1000692_pt1 | contig 44334 bp, 44 predicted proteins | sample EPASupsiteSAE347_FD_64528 | JGI IMG/M metagenome (GOLD analysis project Ga0074199, IMG submission 64528) | Bioremediated contaminated groundwater from EPA Superfund site, New Mexico - Sample SAE3-47 | ecosystem: Environmental > Aquatic > Deep subsurface > Groundwater > Contaminated ... | reverse complement strand
AGGGTAGTTTTCTTTTTCTGGACCCCGGCCTTCGCCGGGGTGACGAGACAAGCACGAAAAACTTTTCCGGAACCGTCAAACTCTATTAGTCCCCCGGCAAAGCCGGGGGTTTGCTTTCAAGAAATCATAGCCCCGCGGGCGGTGTCTCGATCACCGGAATCTTGACCGTGAAGGTGGTGCCCTTGCCCACTTCGCTTTCCACCTGAATGTCGCCCTGGTGGTTCTTGACCACGATGTCGTAGACAATGCTCAAGCCAAGCCCCGTGCCTTTGCCCACCGCCTTGCTGGTGTAGAACGGCTCGAAGATCCGCTGGATCTTGTCCTGGGGAATCCCGCAGCCGGTATCGCTGATGCGGGTATATATCCAATTCTGGTCGGCCCAGGTTTTGATCCTGATCTCTCCCTTGGTTTCGATGGCCTGGGCCGCGTTGATCAGGAGGTTCATGAACATCTGATTGAGCTGCTGCGGATTGCAGACAGTGAGCGGCAGCTCCCCGTATTCCTTCCGCACCTCGCATTTGTATTTCAGCTCGTTCCAGATAATGTTGATGGTGCTGTCCAGGCATTCGTTGATATCGGCGGTCAGCCGTTCGGCCTGATCGATCCGGGAGAAATTCTTGAGCCCCTGGACGATTTTTGTGACCCGGTCCGCGCCGTCCAGGGATTCTTCCACCAGATGCAGGGCGTCTTCTATGATGTAATCGATCTTGAGTTTTTTGCGCAGGGCGGCCAGCTCCTCGTCCGGGGTATCCTGCGGGAGCCTCTCAAGGGCCCGGATAAACCCGATAAGGCGCTCCAGGTATTTTGCCAGCGAACTCAGGTTGCTTGCAATAAAGCCCATGGGGTTGTTGATTTCATGGGCTACGCCCGCTGCCAACTGACCCACCGAGGCCATCTTTTCCTGTTGCAGGATCTGGGCCTGACTCTGTTTGAGGGTCTCGTGGGCCAGGGCAAGTTCGCGTTGCTGATGCTGCAGCCTGTCGTTGCTGGCAGCCAGTTCCTCGGCAAACTTGTGCGCCTCTTCAAAGGCTTTTTCCATGGCAAGTTCCGTTTCAATCCTTCCGGTGATATCCCGGTAGCTTTCCAGGATGCCGATGAGCTTGCCGTTCGTATCGTGGAGAGGGACTCCGATAACCCAGCAGTTCAGGATATTCCCGGCGGAGCTTTCCTTGACGGATTCATATTCAACCCGCTTCTTGCCGGCCTGTATCTGCCGCAGGGTGCATTGTTCCGTGTTGCAGGCAGGCCCCCAGAGCACATCGTGGCATTTTTTACCCAGGAGATCCTCCCTCTTCATCCCCGTCATGGCGAGAAAGGTTTTGTTGACCTGCACCATATTGAAATCATTATCAATAACCCGCATTCCGTCGGCGGCCACATTCCAGATTTGGGAAAGAAAGAGATTGGCGGATTTGGATTTTTTTTCCGCCTGCTCCCGCTGACGCAGGAACATCTCCGTTTGCCGGTACAGATAGACCATTGCCCCGAACACAAAAAGGGCCATTCCGGCGAGAAGCATTCCGGCCTTGCCGGACAGCGCCTGGCGAAGCCGGGCGTCTATCTGCCCGGATTCCTGAAAATAGTTGATCCGCCAGCCCGGCGAGCTTGACAGCGGGGAACGGAAAAAGAGATATTCGCCGCCGTCGGGAAAACGGGCGGCGCCCTTGTCCTCATCAAAGCGGATCCGGAGCTGGGGGGGGATCTTCCCCGGGAGCAGCTTGTTCTCGGCAATGGCAACGAGCGCTTCCGGTGTGGCGGCTCCCAGCACGGTAAAGAACCATTCCTGTTTGTTGGCGGCGAAAATGAGGTTGTGCTGGTCGGTCAGGGCGACGATTCCGGTGGAACGGGCAAAGATTTCTCCGATATCGGCAAGGGGCACGGTGAGGAGAGCGACGCCGATCACCGTATTTTGGGAGAAAACCGGATGGCTCAGGTTGATGGCCGGTTCCTTGCTGGTAACCCCCTGCACCAGGGCGGTGAAGGGCTCTCCTGTCAGCGCTTTCTGGAAAAAGGGGCGTTTGGAATAATCATCGCCGATCCGGACGGGGGATTTTTCTCCGGCGCTGGCGGCGAGAACAATCCCGTCCCGGTTGATGAGGCAACAGCGGGTGGCGTTGTAGGCCTCGCGAAAATCGTCCAGCGCTAACTGGGCCTCCGTCTGGGTCTCCGGGTTTTGTTTGTCAAAAAAATTATGGATCGACCACATCTCGGCCAGAACCGCCACGGCTTTCTGGTTGGTTTTGAGAATCGAGGAGATGCCCTTGTCGAGATGCTCGATGCTATCCTGGGCCGCCTTCCGGGCCTGACCATGGACCAGCGTGTTGACCGTCTGGAAATACACGACTCCGCCGGTGACCGTGGCGGACAGGGCAAGGAGCCCAAGGGCAAGAAAGATAAGCCTGAATTTCATGTGGCGCGGCGGCTCCGTCGTTTTCAGTAAGGGATCGAATCCGAGCATCATAGTAGCACAGGAGCGTCTGATTGCGGTTTTTTTTCGCGCAAGGTGACCGCGCTCCCGGATCTTTTTTATCTTTTTCGCCGGGTTGATTATGATACCATAACACAAGGATACGGGCTGTCATGCACGGCCCGCGGATCGATTTTTTCCCAGGGGAAAGGGCGTTGTCATGCGTGAATTTCTGGAGCAATTTGCCCGGTCAACGGATTTTATGCCGCACGGGTATTGCCTTGTCTGGGATCCGGCGCTGCTCTGGCTCCACGTCGGTTCGGATCTCGTCACCGGCCTGGCCTATTTTCTCATCGCGGGCGCTCTCTTCCATCTGGTTTTCAAGCGGCGGGATCTGCCATTTTTCTGGATGTTTCTCCTGTTCGGCGCCTTTATCCTTGCCTGCGGCGGGACGCATTTTCTGGCCGCCTGGACGATCTATGTCCCCTCCTACTGGGAGGAGGGGCTTGTCAAGGCGGGCACCGCTCTCATCTCCATCGCCACCGCCATTTTTCTTCTTCCGCTTCTGCCAAGGATGCTGGCCTTGCCCAATCTTTCAAAATCCCTGGAGGAAAACAGGCGGCTGAACCGCGAATTGGAGCATCGGGTCGGAACCTTGCAAAAATCCGAGGAGCGATTTCGCTCCCTTATCGAAGCCTCGTATGACGCAATCGTGATAGCCAGCGGCCAAGGGGAGATTCTCTCGGTCAACAGAGCGGCGGAAAAAATGTTTGGCTATGGCGAGAAAGAACTCGACGGCAAGCCGCTGACCATTCTCATGCCCCAGCGGTATGAGGAAAGGCATCTGCAAGGGCTGCGGAACTTTGTCGCCACGGGCATGTCCCCTTATCTCGGCAAGGCCTTTGAATTCACCGGCAGACGCAAGGACGGGAGTGAATTTGCCCTGGAATTGAATATCTCCAGCTGGGTTTCCGAGGGGGAGATCAATTTCGGCGCGGTCATCCGGGATATCAGCGAACGCACCCGCCTGGAAACGGAAACGCACAACGCCCAGCAACGATTCAAGACTCTGGTGGACAGCCTGGATGGCCTTGTCTACGTCGCCGATTTTCAAACCTACGAGCTTCTCTATGTGAACAAGTATGGCCGGGATATCTGGGGGGAGATTGCCGGGCAGATCTGTTGGCGGACCCTGCAAACCGGCCAGGATGGGCCGTGTCCCTTCTGTACGAATAACAGATTGCTGGATGGCGCCGGCAGGCCGACGGGAGTCCATGTGTGGGAGTTTCAGAATACGGTGAACAACGAGTGGTATGAATGCCGGGATCAGGCCATCGAATGGACCGGCGGCAGATATGTGCGGATGGAGATCGCCACCAATATCACGGCCCGCAAACGGGCGGAGCAGGAAAAGGCCGAGCTGGAAAACAGGATCCGCACCACCCAGAAAATGGAGGCCATCGGCACCTTGGCCGGGGGGATCGCCCACGATTTCAACAACATCCTGGTGCCGATCATTGCCTACACCGACATGGTCATGGCCACCGAGGCTGCCGGCAGCGCAAACCGGCAGAACCTGCAGGAGGTGTACAAGGCCGCCAACCGGGCCAAGGATCTGGTCAAACAGATTCTGACCTTCAGCCGGGAGCGGGAGCATGAGGTCAGTCCGGTTCAGATCGTTCCGGTGGTCAAGGAATCCATCAAGCTGCTCAAGGCTTCGCTGCCCAGCACCATAGAGGTCACGCAGCGGCTTGAGGCCGATGGCGTCACCATCCTTGCGGATCCGACCCAGATCCACCAGATTGTCATGAACCTCTGCACCAATGCCTACCATGCCATGCGGGAACAGGGCGGAATCATGGAGGTGACTCTGTCCCAAGTGGAAATCGGCCCCGATGGCTCCCCGGATCGCAGCCTGCCTCCCGGCTCCTATCTCGTCCTGACGGTGAGCGATACCGGGCCGGGGATGGACCAGGCAACCATGGAGCGGATCTTCGATCCCTATTTCACCACCCGGAAACACGGGGAGGGAACCGGGCTCGGCCTTGCCGTTGTGCTGGGGATCGTGAAAAAATACGGCGGGGATATCAGGGTGTACAGCGAACCCGGGCAAGGGGCATCATTTCAGGTCTATTTCCCCGTGCTCGGCAAGGCCGAAGAGGGTTTGTCCGCTATCCTGAACACGCCGCCGGCCATGGGTGACGAACGGATTCTGCTGGTGGATGACGAGTTGCAGATTGTCGATTCCCTGAAGAAGATGCTGGAATTTCATGGCTACCATGTCACCGCGAAAACAAGCAGCAGCGAGGCCCTGGAGGCTTTTCGCCTCGCGCCCGGGGCTTTTGATCTGGTCATCACCGACCAGACCATGCCGTACCTGACCGGAGATCAACTGGTTCTGGAAATGAAGAAAATACGGCCGGATATCCCGTTTGTTCTCTGCACGGGATTCAGCACCATGATAGATGAGGCAAAAGCCAGGGCCTTGGGAATTGACGCCTTTCTCATGAAGCCTGTTTTGCGGAAAGAGCTGACCGAGACCATCAAAGGCGTGCTCGATAAAACGCGGAACAAGGGCATCTCTTCGTGAAGAGCTATTCCGCCTTTGGCGGCGTCTGGAATATTGGGAGATCGTGAACGTGGAGAATCCTTGCAAAGCGTCATGGCCGGCCGAGGAGGCGTCGCGGATTGACGCCGCGATCCTGGCCACCACCCGTGATGCGGTGATCATCACCGATCTTGCGGCAAAAATCCTTGCCGTCAATCCGGCCTTTACGGAGATCACCGGATATGACGAGGCCGAGGTTCTTGGCGAAAATCCGCGCATTTTGAGTTCGGGCCGCCACGACCGCGCATTTTACCAGGCCATGTGGGCAAGTCTGCTGGAAACAGGGCATTGGCAGGGCGAGATCTGGAACCGCCGCAAGGACGGTGAAATCTATCCCGAGTGGCTCACCCTCACCGCCGTCCGCGACGAACAGGGCGCCCCTGTCCACTACCTCGGCATGGCCACCGATCTCAGGCAGCTCAGGCACCATGAGGAGCGGCTCCAGCGCCTTGTCCATTATGACCCGCTCACCGGCTTGCCAAACCGCCTGCTTCTGGAGGCGCGGCTGCAACACGCCCTGGAGCGTGCCGGCCGGGAGGGGAACCGGGCGGCGGTGCTGGTTATCGATCTGGACCAGTTCAAGATCATCAACGACAGCTTCGGGCATGCCGCGGGCGACGACCTGCTGGTTGCCGTCACCCGCAGGCTGCAAACCAGATTGCGGGAGGAGGACACCCTGTCGCGTCTGGCCGGGGACCAGTTCGTTCTGGTGCTGGAATCGCTCCATGAGTACCAGGAGGCGGAGACCGTGGCGCGCGATATCCAGGCCTCCCTGGAGACGCCGTTCATCCTGCCGGACGGCGGCAAGGCCTATGTGCGGGCCAGCGTCGGCATCAGCGTCTATCCCCAGGACGGGGTCACGGCGCAGGCCCTGTTGGTCGGGGCGGACGCGGCTGTGCACCGGGCCAAGGAGCTGGGAGGCAAACAGTTCTGTTACTATACCAGCGCCTTCAATGTCCAGGCCCGCGCCACCCTGGTGATGGAGGAGGCGTTGCGCCACGCCCTGGCGCGGGAGGAGTTTGTCCTCTATTATCAGCCCAAGGTCGATCTGCGCAGCGGCCGGATCGCGGGGGCCGAGGCCCTGATCCGCTGGCAACGGCCTGATTATGGCATGGTGCCGCCGCTGCAGTTTATCCCGGCAGCCGAGAAAAACGGCCTGATCGAGGGTATCGGCGCCTGGGTCATCCGGGATGCCTGCAGGCAGATGCGCGCCTGGCGGGAGGCGGGATTGGCGGAGATCAGGGTGGCGGTCAATGTTTCGGCCCGCCAGTTCCGGTGTGGCGGGCTGGAGGAGGTGATCGTCGAGGCCCTGGCGCATTATGGTGTGGAGCCTCGCCACCTGATGCTGGAGCTGACCGAGAGCATGCTGATGGCGGGGCCGGAAGAAGCGGTGGCGCGCATGACCGCCTTGAAGCGTATCGGCGTCCGCCTTTCCCTGGATGACTTCGGCACCGGGTACTCCAGCCTCGCCTATCTGAGCCGTTTTCCCATCGACCAGATGAAGATCGACTGTTCTTTTGTGCGCGATATCGTCACCGATCCCGGGGCCGCGATCATCGCCACCTCGGTGATCGCCCTGGCCCATCGGATGCGGCTCGGCGTGGTGGCCGAAGGCGTCGAGACCGAGGCCCAGGCCGGGTATCTGCGGCAAAACGGCTGTGATGAAATGCAGGGGTTTCTCTTCAGCAAGCCGGTCCCGGCCGAGGAATTCGCCGAGCTGGCGCGCCGGGGCAGGAATCTGCCGGCGCCGGAAGCCCCCCTCCAATCGCGCACCCTGCTCATCGTTGATGATGATCTCCTTACCCTTGCCGCCCTCCAGCGGATGTTGGACGACGAAGGGTACAGGGTTCTCGCCGCTGCCGACGGCCACGAGGGACTTGAGCTTCTGGCGAAAAATCAGGTGCAGGTGATTCTTTCCGACCAGCGGATGCCCGGAATGAGCGGCACCGAGTTTCTCTGCCGCGTCAAGGCGCTCTATCCGGACACGGTGCGGATGATTCTCTCGGGGTATGCCGAGCTGGAAACCGTTGTCGAGGCGGTCAATGAGGGCGCCATCTATAAATTTTTCGGTAAACCCTGGGACGCGGACCAATTGCGCGCCCAGATCCGCGATGCCTTCCTGTATTACGAAGGGGTCATAACGCCGCGGCAGGAAGCGGCTCCTGGACAATGAGCCGCGGCAGCCGGGCGCTGTCAACTTCTGTCATGCCGTGCCATCCGAACGAGAACACGCGGAGCGAGAGTCTATGTTTGAAGTCGACCCCATGCTGGTGCTTGAAACTATCAGCGATCCGCTTTTCTGCGTTACGCGGGACGGGCGGATCCTGTTCATGAACAAGGCTGCCCGGGAGCTTGCCGGCCTTTCCCCTGCCGCCGGGGGGGAGATTCCGGGCTGTGCCCTGTTCTGCGGACGGGAGGGGGGTGAGGCGGAGTGTGGGGAGAATTGCCTGATTATCCAGGCAATCGTGCAACAGAAAGTGGTTCGCGCGATGCGGGGTGATTTTTTAGGCGCCGGTCCGGCTGACGAGGCAGAGGAGATTGTTGCCTCCCCCCTTGCCGATGCGCCGGGCAGGGAGGCCGCTGTTCTGCTCCAGATCCGAAAGGTCCGGGAGCTTGCCTTCCTGGATAAAGCCCGAAGCGGCTGGGTGACGGCCCAACGGGAGCATGAGGCGCTGAAGCAGCTTTTTGCCCAGGTCAAGCGGGCCAAGGACGAATGGACCATGACCATGGACGGGGTTTCCGACCTGGTTCTTCTGGTCGACGCGGCAGGGGAGGTGCAGCGTTGCAACAAGGCGGTGTGCGACTTTCTGGGAAAGCCGTATGCCGGGATTCTTGGCCGGAGCTGGGAAGCTCTTTTTGACGAGGCGGGGATGCTGCCGGAGCGCACGGAGGCGGACGTATCCCAGGGCGAGCGTTTTCATGAGCCCAGCAACAGGTTCTTCCAGCAGGCCTGCTACACCCCCGAGGCCGGAAATGACGGGTCACGGCGCGTGATCACGCTCCACGATATCTCCGAGCGCAAGCGGATTCAGCTGAGGATCGAGAGGGACCGGAAAAAGCTCGAAGGCACCATGGGAGAGATTGCCTCCATGATCCGGCAGATCACCGAAGGGAATACGGGAGCGGGAGAGTTTTTTTTCACCCTGCCTCCGGACCAGGAACCGTGCTGGAAGATGATGCAATGCGGCGAGAAAAAATGCGCCTGTTTCGGGCGGGAGCCCCTGCAATGCTGGACCATTGCCGGAACCCGCTGCAAGGGGAAGGTGCAGGGCAGGTTCGCTCAAAAGTTCAGCACCTGTCTGGCCTGCGAATTTTATCAGGGGGTCGCCGATGATCCGGTGGTGCGGATCGGTGTCCAGTTCAGCCACATGGTGCAGATCATAGAAAAAAAGAACCGCGAGCTGCAGGACGCCTACGATAAACTGAAGGCAACCCAGTCCCAGTTTCTCCAGCAGGAAAAAATGGCCTCCATCGGCCAACTGGCCGCGGGCGTGGCCCACGAGATCAACAACCCCATCGGCTTTGTCACCAGCAACCTGGGCACCCTGCAAAAATACACGGCCCGGCTGGCGGAATTTTTACGGATGCTGGCGGAGATCTACCCCAGGGAAGCGGGCGATGAGCGCGCCATCCGCCTTGCCGAGGTCCGCGGACAGCTCAAGATCGAATCTATTCTTGAAGATATGCCGGCCCTGGTGGCCGAATCCCTGGACGGCGTCGAGCGGGTCAGGAAGATCGTCCAGAACCTGAAAAGTTTTTCCCGGATTGACCAAGCCGACCACTGCCTGGCCGATATCAACCAGTGCCTGGACGACACCCTGAACATCATCTGGAATGAACTCAAATACAAGTGTATCGTGAAAAAGGACTATGGCGAACTGCCCGAGACCCGATGCTATCCGCAGCAGCTCAATCAGGTGTTCATGAACCTTCTGATCAATGCGGCGCAGGCCATCGAGAGTCAGGGCGAGATCGTCATCACCACCAGGGCGGGTGACGCCGGGATAACCATCGCCATTGCCGATACAGGCTCCGGCATTCCCCGGGAAAATCTGAACCGGATCTTTGAGCCGTTTTTCACCACCAAGGAGGTGGGCAAGGGGACCGGCCTGGGCCTGAGCATAACCTACGATATCGTGACCAAAAAGCATGGCGGCAAGATTGAGGTGGCCAGCGAGCCGGGCAAGGGGACGACCTTTGTCGTGACCTTGCCCATCAAAAGCGAGTGAGGGCGGCAACATGTTGGAAAATGTGACAATTCTCTGCGTGGATGACGAGGTGAACGTCTTGAAATCCCTGAAACGCCTTTTTCTTGACGAGGATTATGAAATCCTCACCGCGGAATCGGGAAAGGGAGGGTTGGCGCTTCTGGAGCAACACCAGCCGGTACAGGTGGTGATCTCCGACTACCGGATGCCGGAGATGGACGGCGTCGCTTTTCTCAAGCAGGTGCATGAGCGCTGGCCGGAGACTGTCCGCATCGTGCTCTCCGGCTATGCCGATACTTCGAGCGTGGTGGCGGCGATCAACGAAGGGCAGGTCTACAAGTTCATTCCCAAGCCCTGGAACGACGATGAACTCAAGGTGGCCATCGCCAAGGCGGTGGAGCGGTATTTCCTGGTCAAGGCGAATGTCGAACTCAACGAAGAGTTGCGGCAAGCCAATGATGAGCTTTCCCGCATTGCCGTGCAGCTTGAGGAAAAGGTGGCGGAACGCACGGAAGAGCTTTTGTTTCAGAACAAGGTGCTCCGGCACAGCCAGGTCATCCTGAACACCCTGCCCATTGGGGTGATTGGTTTTGATCGGGGGGGAGTGCTGGTGCAGCGAAATCGCTTTGCCGAAGAGGCGCTGCGGGATTTTCGCCACTCTTCCCTCGGCGCGCCGGCGGAGGAGGTTCTGCCGCCGGATTGGGCTGCCCTGCTGGAGGAGATACAGCCGGGCAAGGGGGTCAACCGGGTGCTTGCTCTTGCCGGGCAGCGGTTCTGTGTGCGGGGGGTCATGATGAATGAACCGGACGGTCAGTCCGGAATAGTGCTGGTGTTTGATTGCGGAAGTTGCGGGGAGTTGGGCCGTGAATCCGGCCCGGTCTGCGCTGCATCGGAAGATGAGGAGAAACAATGAACGAAACGGCACACCCTTCCTCCCCGGAAAGGGGGAAGATCCTCTTTGTGGACGATGAGGACAATATCCTGCGTTCCCTGCGGCGGCTTTTCATGGATGAAGAGGTCGAGGTCTTCACCGCCTCCTCCGGGGCCAAGGGGTTGGAAATCCTTGCCAGGGAAGCAGGGGTTGGCGTCATTGTCTCCGATCAGAGAATGCCGGAGATGACCGGGGTTGATTTTCTTGAAAAATCCAAGACGGTTTCCCCCCAATCCATCAGGATTCTGCTCACCGGCTATGCCGATGTCAATGCGGCCATCGACGCCATCAACCGGGGCGGCACCTTCCGCTATCTGAACAAGCCCTGGAACGATGACGAGCTTGTCCAGGCGGTCAAGGGCGCCTTGCAGATGTACCGGTTGCTTGCCGAGAACAAGCGGTTGGCCGCCATTGTCAAGCAGCAGAACGCCGAGCTGAAGAAATGGAACACGGAGCTGGAGACCATGGTCCAGAAACAGACCATTGAACTCCGGAAGAGTTACAGTAGTCTGCGGGCGATAAACAGCAAGTTGCGGGCCAATTTCAAGAACACCATCGTTGCGTTTTCTGGACTCATCGAGTTGCGCGACAGACGGATGCGGACCCATTCCCGCAATGTCGCGGAGGTCTCGGTGAATGTCGCCAAGCAACTCGGTATGGAGGGCGAGCAACGGGAAGCAGTCATGGTGGCCGCCCTGCTCCACGATATCGGCAAGATCGGGATTCCCGACCTCATGCTGGCGCGGGACGCCGAGGAGATGAATTTCGCGGAGCGGGAGGAGTATCTCCAGCATCCGGTCCGCGGCCAGGCTGCCATTGACCGGATCGAAGAGTTGCGGGAGGTGGGGCTGATCATCCGCAGCCATCATGAAAACTATGACGGCTCCGGGTTTCCCGATGGACTGAAGAAGGCGGACATCCCTCTTGGCGCCCGGATCATCACCCTGGTCGACTACATCGACAAAAAGATCCGCAAAGCCAATTGGGCCACAGGGTTTGAGCTTATGCGCAAGGAGGTGGATATTCAGAAGGGAACACTCTTCGACCCCAAGCTTATCCCCGTGGTTTTCGAGCAGGCCGAGCCCTTTTATAAAAAGATCCGGCCCAAGACAGACCATATCGAGATCGAATTGCTGCCCGGCGACCTGCAGGAGGGGATGGAGGCGAGCCGGGATGTGTTCAGCGGCACCGGGATTCTCTTGCTCACCAAGGGGACGGTCCTGGCCAAGCCCAGCATCGCCCTGCTCAAACGCTATTATGAGCTGGATCCGGCAAAGCAGGGGGTTTTTGTCAGCGTCAGGGAGTGAGTTTGCCTTCGACAGGCTCAGGGTGAACGGAAAAAATAATCAACTACCACCGGCAAAGCCGGGGGTTTGCTTTCAAGAAATCATATCAGCAAAATCCGCTCATCCTGTCGAAGGATTATCTTCATGCTCTCTTGCTTGTAATCCGTGCGTCACAGATCATATGACCACGCCTCGAGGCATTGGCTGTACTCGCTTCTGATCTGCTGGACAATCTCGGGAAGGGAGTGTTTGTTGATTCCCATGTTTTTCAGATCCTCCGGTGTCACCTGTGCCATGTGTGGATCCGTGCTTTCTCCCAGATGCAGAGCCTTGGCGATTTTGTTGCCCAGGTAAACCGCCATGACCAGGGCCGCAATCCGTGGATTATCACTGGAGGCGGTAGCGGGAGCGTGGTGCAGCCTGATGACGGTCTGGTACTCTTCCGGGAAGTTCCAGGCATCCGCCATGGCCTGTCCGGCCTTTTGGTGATTGAAGCCGAGGATGTTTTTTTCGATTTCGTGCTGGGCGACGGTCCCGTTGCGGGTCTGCTCGAGAATTTCGGCCATTTCGGCAGGCAGATTCTGGGCAAAGGCGATTTTTCCTATGTCATGCAGGATGCCGCAGATAAAGGCTTGCTCCGGCAGGCTTTTGTCGCAGGCCAGCATCGGACTGTGCAGGGCAAGATGCTTTGCCGCGAGACCAACCGCGAGGGAGTGATACCAGAGGCCCTTCAGGTCAAAGAGTTGGCCTTCCTGATTTTTGAAGACATGAAAAACGGAGATGGTCAGGGCCAGGTTTTTGATGGTGTCAAAGCCCAGGATCGTAACCGCCCGTTCGATGCTGGTTATCTCCCGGGCCATCCCGTAATAGGCGGAGTTGGCGAGTTTCAGGACGGTGGCGGTGAGGGCCGGATCACGGGTAATGATCGTCCCGAGCGCTTTCGCGGTGAGCGCGTCATTCTTGTCGCGGTCATTGATCTCGTTGGCCACCGCGGAGATGGTGGGAAGCTCTTTGATTTTTTTCAGGAAGTCGCGGAGGTTCATGGGTATAGAGTACGTGAAATGAGGCAAACAGGTAAAGAAAAATCTCTAACAAAATAACTCGCCTGGCCACCTTCGCGTAGGTTGGGCCGATGCCTGAATGGCGTTTAACTTTTTCTTTCCAAAAGCCGAAACGTATCCTGAAGAGGGAGCGTCTTCTGCAAGGAGGGTTTCGCCATGAAAATCGCCACTGGTGCTGTCAATCTGGCAAGCACCCACGTACTTCACGTGGAACAGACCCGGGAGGAATCCCTCCGCGTTTGGGTGGGCAACGAGCGTCCTGTCTTTTCCGGAGAGGAAGTACCACCCGGGGCCCAGGTGCTGATCTCGCCGGAGGCCCGGCAGCTGCGGCAGGCTGCGGTTCCACCCATGGCCGCCGGAGAGCCGGCCGCAGTCGCGCCATCTGATCCTGCCCCGGAGGAAGATCCCAAGCTGAAAGCCATGCGTCTTATTTTGGAGGCGCTTACCGGCCGGAAGATCCGCATTGCAAGCTTTGAGCCTGTCTCCTCTGAAAATGCGCTCCCGGATTCCGGGGCAACCCAGACAGATTCTCCGCCTGCCCGTCAAGGCTGGGGCCTTGAATACGACTTGGCGGAAACGGTGAGCGAGCAGGAAAGCATGTCGTTTTCCGCCACGGGCCAGGTTGTCACCGGTGATGGGCAGAGCGTTGATTTTCAGATTCAGCTGGCCATGCACCGGGAGTTTGCGGCCACGAACCGGGTGCGGATCCGGGCTGGAGACGCCCGGCTGGTTGATCCGCTGGTGATCAACTTCAATGGCAAGGCGGCGGAGCTGAACACCGGGCGCTTTGCCTTTGACCTTGATGCGGACGGAAAGACGGAGGATATCTCAGCGTTATCCCCTGGCAGCGGTTTCCTGGTTTTTGACCGCAACCGGGACGGCAAAATCAACAACGGCCTGGAGCTGTTCGGCCCGGCCAGCGGCCACGGGTTTGGCGAACTGTCCCAACTGGACAGCGACTCCAACGGCTGGCTTGATGAAAACGATCCGCTCTATGGTGAGCTGGGGGTATGGATGCGGGACGCGGCCGGAAACGACTCGCTGGCCAGCCTTGCGGAAAAGCATGTCGGCGCCATTTTTCTGCGTCCGGTGGAAACCTCCTTTGCCCTGAAGGACAACGGGAATGGGTTGCAGGGGCAGATTCGGGAAAGCTCGATCTTTCTTGGGGAAGAAGGCGGTGCGGGAACGGTGCAGGAGGTTGATCTTGCTGTCTGATGCCGGTCAGGCCCTGTGATCACGGGGCAAGAACCAAGGCCAGTGGAACATGTCATCCCGGCGAAAACCGGGATCCAGAAAAAAGGCGCTGATTTCCGGCGTTCGCCGGAATAACGGCGGAAAGCACAAGGCAGCGTCTGTAGCCGTTTACACTAGGCCATGGGCAGGGTGAAGGTGAAGCACGAACCGCTGCCCGGGGTGGATTGCACCGTGATCGCGCCGCGATGGGCCTGGGCCACGGTCTGACTCAGGCTCAAGCCCAGGCCAACCCCGGAAACCGCGGCCTGCGTGGAACCGGGCGTGGCCTGGGCTCCCTTGGTGGTGAAAAACGGGTCGAAGATCTTGGGCAGATATTCCTTGGAAATGCCGCAGCCGTTATCCGTGACCCGGACAAAAATATTGTCGTCCTGCCTTCCGGTCTCGATGCGAACAAGGCGGTCCTCTTTTCCCAGGGTGGCATGGGCCGCGTTGCGAATCAGGTTCATGACCAGCTGTTTGACCAGGCCGAAATTGAGCACCGCGTTGCACTCCTCGGCAAACTCGGTTTCGATCCGGATGCCTTCCGCGTCCATCTCCTTGCGGCAGAAGGAAAGGGCCTCCTGCACCGTATCCGTCAGGCTGCCAAAAGTAAAACCCCATTGGGCGCTCTGGTCGCTGAAGGTGGCCAGCTCCTTGATGATTTCCGTGCCGCGCCTGGCGCAGATCCGCACCTGTTCGAGGTGCTCGCGGACCTCGGCGGGCAGATCCTTGTGGAGCAGGGCCAGCTGCACATAGCCCAGGATGCCCACGTCGATGTTGTTGAACTGATGAGAGATTCCGGCCACGAGATGGCCCAAGGCCGCAAGGCGTTCCGCCCGCTGGAGCTGTTCCGCGGCCAAGCGGCGGAAGGTCATGGCATCATGATACTGGAAACCGTTGCGCACGGCCATGACCAGTTCCCGGTTGTCCTGCCAGGGTTTGGTGATGTAGCGCCAGACCGCCTCTTCGCTCACCGCTTGCATGATGCTGTCGATGTCCAGGTAGGCGGTGAAGATCATGCCGACAAAAAACTGGTTTGTCTGGCGGGCCCGGTGGAGAAACTCCAGGCCGTTCATGCCGGGCATGCGCAGGTCGCTGACAATGACCTGGGGGGTGTCCTCTTTCACCAGCCGCAGGGCTTCTTCGCCGCTGCCGGCCAGGAGCACGGTGAATTCCTCCTTGGCAAAGGCCAGTTCGATGGTTTTGAGGATCACCGGGTTGTCATCGACAAAGAGGACGGTTTGGGACATGAAGGCTTCCTGCCTATGGGATTTGGTTGACTGCTACTTCCTTGTATCAGGGTATAATGAAAGGGCGCGACCTGTCAAGCAAGCCCTGCGGCGGTGCCCCGGGGCGCCGTCAGTGAAGTTCCTCGCCGGTGGTGGTCATGACCAGCTGGCCGTGCTTGACCCCTTTCACCCCAATGAGTTCATTGGCGATCCGTTTCACCTCTCCCACCGGCCCTCGCACCACCAGAACCTCAAGGCAGTTATGCGCGTCGAGATGCACATGCAGCGCCGAGATAACCCGATCGTGGTGGGCGTGCTGGTGCTCGGTCAGCTTGTCGGAAAGATCCCGGACATGGTGGTTGTAGACCAGGGTCACGGTGCCGACCACTTCCGCATCCCCGGCAGCCCATTTCTCTTCCACCAGGGCTGAACGGATCAGGTCGCGGATTGCTTCGGAGCGGTTCATGTACCCCTTGGCCTCGATGTGTTGGTCATAGCTCTCCAGCAGTTTTTCATCGAGCGAAATTCCGAAACGGATGGTTTTTCCCATTGTGGCTTCTCCTAAAGAAATGGCTGAAAATCGTACGCGTAAAATGCGTTGACACCTATTTCTGAATATTGTATTGATCTTGTGTTACTAAAAAAAATGTCGTGCTACTCGGCATTGAACGCGCAACCCGAACAAGGAGAAAACACCATGCACATGGCAGACGCGTTGTTGTCGCCCGCGGTCGGCGGGACCATGTGGGCCGCATCCGCTGGCGCCATCATATACTGTTCCAGAAAGCTGCGCCAGGAAATGGATGGGGGCAAGGCGCCGCTCATGGGTGTCCTTGGGGCCTTTATCTTTGCCGCGCAGATGATCAATTTCACCATCCCGGCCACCGGCTCCAGCGGCCATCTCGGCGGCGGCCTTCTCCTGGCCGTTTTGCTCGGGCCTTCCGCGGCCTTCATCACCATTGCCTCGGTTCTCGTGGTGCAGGCGTTGTTTTTTGCCGACGGCGGGTTGTTGGCCTTGGGCTGCAATATCTTCAACCTGGGCTTTTTTCCTGCCTTTCTCGCGTACCCCTTCATCTACAAGCCTGTGGCCGGCAGCGCGCCGGGCAAGGCCAGGATAACCGTGGCCGCCATGATTGCCGCCATCATCGGCCTTCAGCTGGGCGCTTTCGCCGTGGTGCTTGAAACGGTGGCCTCGGGCATCTCCTCGCTGCCTTTCGCCACCTTTGCCAGTCTCATGCAGCCCATTCATCTGGCCATCGGGGTGGTTGAGGGGCTGGTGACCGGGGCGGTGGTTTCCTTTGTGTACCAGGCCCGCCCGGAGATTATCCAGAGCGTTCAGGAGGCCAGGCCCCTTGGCGCAACCCCGTTGCGCAACGCCTTGGCGGCCTTTCTCGTCCTGGCCTTGCTGACCGGTGGTTTTGTTTCCTGGTATGCCTCTGAAAAACCAGACGGTCTGGAATGGGCCATTGCCGGAGTCACTGGCGCCGAAGAACTCGCCGCAACGGAAGATGGCCTGCACGCTCGCCTCGCCGCGCTTCAGGAATCAGCCGCTTTTTTGCCGGATTATACGTTTAAACAATCGGCGCAACAACCGGAAAACGGGGCAGGAGAGGAAAGTTCCCTGGGCACCAGCGTTGCCGGAGTTGCCGGCGGTCTGTTGGCCTTGGCCATTGCCTTCCTGAGCGGGATTTTTCTGCGGAAACAAGGCAAGGTGGCCTGACGCGGCAAGAAAAACTGGGCGTCGCGTGAACAAACGGGGAGGAGGCGGAACGCCTCTTCCCCTCTCTATTTTCAGGAGAGGTAAATGGCCTCCATTGTTGGGGTGGTAAATGATTTCAGGCAGCTTGACCTGATGGCCAACGGGGATACGGGCGTGCATCTTCTCGATGCCCGGGCCAAGGTGCTGGTGACCCTGGTTTTTATCCTGGCCGTGGTTTCCCTGGGCAAATACGAACTGGCCGCCCTGTTCCCTTTTTTCCTCTACCCGGCGGTGGTCATGGCGCTCGCGAATTTGCCGGTTCGCCATATCGCCAGGAAAGTTGTGGTGGTCTTGCCTTTTGCCCTGATGGTGGGGATGTTCAACCCCCTTTTTGACCAAACGGTGCTGGTCCGTCTCGGCCCCCTTGGCATCAGTGGCGGCTGGCTTTCCTGCGCCTCCATTCTGGTCCGGGCGACGCTCACCGTCGGCGCGGCGCTTATCCTTGTCGGCACCACCGGTTTTCCCGCCATCTGTCAGGCGCTTGACCAGTTGGGAATGCCCCGGATCCTTACCGTGCAGCTCCTTTTTCTGTACCGCTATCTTTTTGTCCTTACCGAGGAAGGCGGCCGGACGGCGCGGGCTCGCGAACTCCGTGCTTTTGGCAAAAGAGGGTTGGGGTTGCGCTCCTACGGCTCGTTGCTCAGCCACCTATTGCTCCGCACCTGGCTGCGGGCGGAGCGGATCCATCTTGCCATGCTGGCCAGGGGATTCACCGGGGAATTTCATCCGCGTCGCACAACCCGGTTCGGGAGCAGGGATTTTCTTTTTTTTGCGGGTTGGTCCGGGTTGTTTCTTCTTTTTCGCCTGGTCAATGTCTCCCAGCTTCTGGGGGCGATCGTTACAGGGGGGGTGGGATGAGTCATCATATTGTCGAGGTCAAGGATCTGCGTCACGTCTATCCCGACGGAACCGAGGCCCTGCGCGGCGTCTCTTTCCGGATCACCCACGGCGAATCGGTGGCCATCATCGGCGCCAACGGGGCGGGGAAATCCACCCTGCTCCTGCACCTGAACGGCTATCTGGCAACGAGCCAGGGCAATATCCGCATCGGAGATTTTCCCCTGAACCCCGCCACCCTGCCCGAGATCCGGCGCACGGTGGGCATGGTCTTTCAGGATCCGGACGATCAGCTGTTCATGCCCACGGTTTTCGACGATGTGGCCTTTGGCCCGTTGAACCTGGGCTTGGGTGGGGGGGAGGTGGAAGAGCGGGTGCAGGAGGCCTTGGCGCGGGTCGGAGCCGGACATCTGCGCGACAAGCCGCCCTACCGGCTTTCCGGCGGGGAAAAGAAGCGGGTGGCCATTGCCACGGTGCTGGCCATGTCGCCGGACATCCTGGTCATGGATGAGCCGACAAGCGGGCTTGATCCCTTTGCCCGGCGCCAGCTCATGGCGCTGTTAAAAGATTTTCATCACACCAGGATCTTCACCAGCCACGATCTGGATATGGTGTTGGAACTGTGCGAGCGGACCATCGTCCTCCACGAGGGAGAGGTCAGGGCCGATGGTCCTACCTTGGATATCTTCCGGGATGACCGGCTGCTTGCCGCCTGCCGGTTGGAAAAGCCTTTGGCCATGCAGGGCTGCCCGGTTTGCAATCGCTAACCGTCCCCCCCCTCCTAGCCTTATGGAGAGGGGCTCCCGGGCTGGCGGCTTACGGGCAACGCACCACCAGCACACTGCAGTGGGCATGTCCGATGACCCGCGCCGTGGTGCTGCCCATGAGCAGCCGCATGATTCCGCTGCGGCCATGGGTTCCAAGCACGATCAGGTCCACCTTGTTTTTCCGGGCTGTTTCCACCAGCGCTTCCTGGGTGGAGGGCGTGAGGACGATCTTTGTCTCACAGGAGAGTCCCGCCTTTTTCACCTTCGCCGCGGCCAGATCCAGATCGGTGCGTCCCTTTTTTTCCATCAACTCATTTGCCTCGGGCGCCATGGCCTGAAATTCGATATCGATTTCCGGGGCGGTTACCAGCAGGAGCTTCGCGCTCGATGCCTTTGCCAGGGAAATCGCCTCCTTCAGCGCACAGTCGCTGAATTTTGTGCCATCGTAGCCAACCATGATTTTTTTATACATACCATCCTCCCTCTCGGATATTTGCCAACAGAACCGGTCGCGGTGTTTGCCGGGCTGGCGAGGTCATGCCTTACTGTTATTATCTGTAATCGCCAGGGATTTTGTCAAAACAAAAAAGATTGGGCCTGGGAGCCGGCGGGGAGGTCTTTTCAGATTTCAGCAGAAAAAAGCGGCATGGTTGGAGGTGAAAATCGGCGGGTCGCGGTGGAGAATCCGGGCGATATCCGGCTGACGGGTGAACTCCTGATCGAGAAACCTCCGGATTTCCTTGCGCGACCACCCCTGGGGATGCTCGAAATCGGTGTACAGGGAGAGATCGCCTCCGTAAAACGCGCTACGCGTTACGAAGGGGGCTTCCGGGCTGTTGATGGGCATGTTGAACACGGCCAGATTGAGGAAGGTGATGGCCGTATGATGGCGGACCACGAAATCCAGGGTCCGGCGTGCCTCGACAAGGGATTCCGAGGGGGTTCCGAACAACAGATAGATATAGGTGGCGATTCCGGCCTCGGCCAAAGCGTGCAGCACCTTTTCGATCAGGGCCAGATCCTGGCCCTTGTCCATGGCGTCGAGCACGGACTGGTCGCCGGACTCAAGGCCCAGCTTCAGCATCCGGCAACCGGAGCGGCGCAGACCGTGGCAGAAATCAGGTTCAGCCAGCAGGGGGGTGATCCGGGCAAAGCCGTACCAGTCGATGCCCGGCGGTTCGGCTGCCAACGCCTGCATCAGGGCAGGGCTCACTGCGTTGTCGAGGAAATGGAGCAGGGCCGGTTGGCTTGGCCGGGTTGCGGCTTTGAGACTGGCGATATCCGCCAGCACCGTGGCCGGGGGGATCTGCCGGTAAGGGTTGCCCTCGGCCTTTTCCGGGCAGAAGAGGCACTTGTTCCAGTAGCAGCCGGAAGAGGCGGCATAGGGCAGGATGAGGCCGGGGGCAAGATAGTCGTTCAGGGGCAGGCCGGAATAGGACGGGGTATGATGGCGCGGGGAAAAATCGCCGGAAAGGAGGCGGACCAGCGGTTCTTCTCCAGGTCCGGCAAGGCAATGGTCGATGAGACCGGAAAAAGGGTTTTTCCAAGCGGGGCTGCGCAACCAGGAGGTGACCAGCCCGCCCCCCAGCACGATGGGCAGTCCGGGGTAGCGTTTTTTGAGAAACCCGGCCATGGCAAAGGCGGTGGGGGCTTGGCTCAGGTAGTTCAGGGAGATGCCGATGAGGGCAGGGCGGGTCTCTTCGATGAGGCCTGGGAGCCGTGCCGAAAAATAGGGGAAGAAGATGTTCGCCCCGGGGCTCCCTGCAGCCCGGAGAAGGTCGGCGCTGTTCAAGGGAGAAAGATTCCGCTCCTGGTAGTTGGCAAGAGAGAGGGAAAGATTCCGGCTCTGGCCGGCCAAGGCAAGCACCCGGTTGACATCCGCCACCGCCCGCCGGTAGCGGGAAGGGTTCCGGTACAGCCCAGGGCTGCGCAGGGAGGCAAGATTATCCTTGAGATTCCTCCCCGCGCGGAGGCTCCAGGTATCCGTCCCCGTCGGCGGGGAGGCGAGCAGGAACAGCTGCCCTTCCAGGTTGGCGTCCAACAGGGTGCAGTCCAGGCCATGACCACGGATGGCTCCGGCCAGACGGGCAATCCCGGCGGGCGGTTCGCAACCCTTGGCGGCTGGGGGGTGGATGAGAAGCATGGGAGTGAAGATACCCGAACGCGGGCGGGAATGCCATGGTCAATGCAGCAAGGGAAGCCATGGTCTGCCGAAAAAAAAACGGGCGCTCATTTGAGCGCCCGTGCGGTAACTATCCAGCACAGAGCCGAAAATTGGAAAAAACAAAAAAAACGTAACGGTCCAGCAGTGCCGTAGCTGCTAGGAAGAGGTCGGCGAAGTGTGCTGTTGCACACGAGCCGGCCGATGACAACGCAGATGCGGTGCTGCTGGACCGTTACGACAGGTGGCAGACCAGGACCGGGCAATCGGCATAACCGATAACCCGTTCGGTGACGCTGCCCATGAGCAGGCGGGTCAAGCCTTTCCGGCCATGGGATCCCATGATCACGAGGCTGGCCGGAAGTTCCGCCGCCAGGGCGGTAATGGCCTGATGGGGCTCGCCATCCCGCACGAACAGCTCCGTCTGCACCCCGAGATCCCCGCCCCATTTTTTGACCTTATCCAGAACCTTGTCCGCTTCCTGGTACAGTTCCTTCACGATTTCCTGACCGAGGGCGTAAAATTCGTCGTTGGTATAGACCACGGAAACGGCGTTGAGTTTTACCTTCCGCTCCTGGGCTATCTCCAAAGCCCGGGCCAAGGCATTGTCGCAACAGGTGGAGCCGTCCGTGGCCAGCAGGATATTCTCCCAGGAGAGCTTGCTGGTTTCGGGAATGACCAGAACATCCTTGCCTGTATGCCCGATGACCCTGGCCGTGACGCTGCCGATGAGTGCCCGCTCCATCTTGCCCTTGCCCCGGCGGCCCATGACAATGAGATCGCAGTTTTCTTCTTCCGCAACATGGACGATCTGCTCGTAGGGCTCGCCCTGTTCCAGATTGGTCAGGATGTGGACCCCTTCGCGGTCCGCCAGTTGCCGGGCCTCGGTCAGCAGCTCCTGGCCGGGGCCGGTAATGGCCTCTTTAATGCCGGAAACACCGATAAGTTCCAAGTCCCCTTGATAGGGGGGGACAACGGCCAGCACCTTGATCCAGCTCTTGTCCTCCCTGGCAAGCTGGCTTGCCAGGGAGAGCGCGTTTTGGGCCGAGGGAGAACCGTCGTAGGCAACGAGAATCTTCCGGTATTTGGCCATTGCTTATACTCCCAAGACAGCTTTCTTGCTTCTGCTGTCGGCGGTCATGCCCTTGACCATGGCCACGATGATGATCAGTGCCGCGGAACCCAAGGCTGCGACCAGGGACCAGAAGCTGATGCCTTCGAGCAGGGCGAGGGTGTTCTCCTGGATGGGGTTCATCAGCTCAAGATCGATCAGGTAGCCGGGGATCTTGACGCCGCGGCTGACTGCAACGATGAGCATGGTGGTGGCCATGACTATCTTGATAATGTAGTCCTTGACATAGGTGGTGCCCAAGGCGCCGAGCTGCACGCCGATCAGGGAGGTGGCCAGAAGCAGCAGGGCGAGGCGGATATCGATGAGACCGGAAAGACCCCACTGGACGGAACCCCAGGCGCCCATGACAAAGGCGATGATCAACTCGGTGGCGCTGGCCACCACGGCGGAGGCGCCGATGACATAGATCATGCCGGGAACGCCGATGAAGCCGCCCACCGCGATGGTGGCGGCAAGCATGCCGGTGAGCAGGCCGACCGGGATGGTGATCCAGGCGGAGATGGTCACTTTGGCGGTTTTGAAGTGCATCATCGGGGCGAGCTGGATCTTCTGCATGCGCAGGGCCAGTTTGCTGACGGTTTCCTTGCCGCCGCCCTTGGCGAGCTTCCAGGCATCATAGAACACATAGCCGCCGACAAAGACGAGGACAACCATGAACACCGCGCTGATGTAAAGATTGGAGCCTGCGCCGCCGAACTGGGCCAGGATGTATTTCTGGATCTTGATGCCGATCTGTACGCCGATAACAGCGGTGGAGGCCATGACCAAGCCGAGCTTGATATCAGCCTGGCCGTATTTCCAGCGCTTGTAGGCGCCGACCATGGCCTTGGGGAACTTGTGGCACATGTTGCTGGCCACCGCCACCGCGCCGGGCACGCCCAGGGACATCATGGCCGGGGTCATGACAAAGGCGCCGCCCGAACCGATGAAGCCGGAGAGCAAGCCGCCAACGGCGCCGATAACCAGCAGGGCGATAAGCTTGCTGGCGTTCATGTCCATGAACATGACCGAAACATCCTTCATTACATTGCCGGCCTCGGCATGTTTGTCCAGATTGATCAGTACCTTCTGGTTGAGTTTCATGTCTTCTGGCTGCATCTTTTCGTTCATGGCCAGGACCACGATTTCCTTGGTGCCGTCTTTCTCAAAGACAACGGTGCGCTCCGCCGCGTTCACTTCGGTGATAATGCCCTTGAGCATGTCCTTGGATGGTCCGTCGCCGGCGGCAAGGGCCGCCTGGGCGAACAGGGACAGGGGGAGAATGGCGAACATGAGTATAATCAGTAACTTCTTCATTGCGGGTAGATCTCCTTTATGCGAGTCAGCGAGGCTGGTTTATTTTTTTGCTTCAAGTCCGAGGGTGCTGAGCAGGTTGCTGGCAAAGGCCCCGTGGATGAAGGAAAAGAAGAAGGCCGCCCCCACCGGGTATACCCAGCGCCAGCCGCCCATGGTGAAGATCTCGGTGACCAGCTTTTCGTTGGTGAAGAGCATGTAATAGGCGGAGAGCGAGATCGTCCCGAAGATGATGGTCTTCAGGTAGGGCTTGCTTTTCGCCGCCGGAGCCGGGGTTTTGCCGTGCTGTTTCTTGGCGTTTTCGCCCAGGATCTGGCGGGCGGTGTCGTGTTCGCCTGCCTCGGCAAAGGCGACAGCCGACATGTTTTTGTCAAAACTGGTGGTCATCATTTTTTCTCCCTCAAGATTTGTGGATTGTATAATAGTTCAGGGTTTGGCTGATCCTGCGTACATCACGACAGGGCAGTGCATGGCCTGAAATTTGGCGATCATGTTTTCCTTTGCCTTGCGGCAGGTTGTGCCGCCGGCCTCCATGGCGTCGAAGACCACGCAGAGGATATCCCTCCGGCTGCCGGCATGGCGGAGCACTTCGTCCGCAAGACATCCGGCTCCCTTGACCGGCTGGTAGGCGATGCCTTTTTGGTGCAGTGCGTTGCTCAGGGAGACAAGGGGCTCTTTTCCCTGGCTGAGTTCGGTACCCTCTTCTCCCGCGGGCAGGTGCAGCACATGGAAAATTTCCAGTCCCCCGCCGAGCCGTTGGCAGAGATGCATGGCGTAGCTGATGGTTCTGGCGTCGATTTCCTGTTTGTCGGTTCCCAGCAGCACCCGTTTGCGGGCATTTTTGTTGGTCGTGAGAAACTGGCGGGCCGTCTCGAATTCTCCCGCTTCGGCAAAGGTCGCCGCGCTCATGGATTCTTCAAGTTTTTTGAAAATCGCCGTCAGGGTGCTCATGGGGTGTCCCGCTTGATTAAGGATTGCCGGTTCAGTGGGCAGTCTGGTTGGTCAGAACCTTGCCGCCCGCCATCTTTGCGGACTGGGCCGGGGGGGTCTGGGCAGGCCTGCGGCCGCCGGTGAACTCCATGGCAAGTTCGGGTTCGTTTGCCTCGGCAAAGGTAATTGCCGCCATCAGCCGGTCAAAATGGTTCAGAATGGTCTTCATGGTGGTTCTCCTTTATGTGGATGTTGTCTGAAACAGGGTGAGTATTCGTTCGCTGTCTGTTTCATTGAGCAACAAGTGTGCCAAACCGGGCTGTTTCTTTATTATTGTTTTATATCAATATGTTATGGGTGTTTCGTGTGCACAGGGTAATGTTTCTGTTTTGCAACACATGGCTATTGAAAAAAATAAATTCCTGTGATATCAAAAGGATAAGACGTTGTTGCAACCGGAAATGATGTGTTGCTAAATGCAACCTCTGGACTTTGCCCGGGACTGGGGGTATGGTGATTCCGGGTTGGGTTGGCAGCGGGTCTTTTTGCCCGCGGGCAGGAGGTTGGAAAAGGCTATTCCGGTTTTTTTATCAGGAATGGCGAAGACGGACGTTGCGAGCTCCTTGTGATCTCGGCAGGGAGACCCTGCTGGCATTCGATGCCTTTCAGCATCGGGCCCGGGGCGCGGCATTTTTCAGGGGAAAGCACAGATCGCCATGTTTCAGCTCGGCATCCGCAAGAAGATCACCTATGGTTTTTACCTGCTGCTCACCATCATGGTGGGATCCGCGATACTGACCTACGGCATTGTCAAACGGGTGGAGGAGCAGGTGGCCTTCGGCGAGGTTGTGGAGGATTTTTTCAACACGATCCTTGAGGTGCGGCGGTTCGAGAAAAATTACTTTCTGTACCGGCAGGAGAAGGATTTTCTGGAGAATCAGTTCTACTGGCACAAGATCCGCGAACTCTTCGACAACAACGCCGCAGCCTTGCGGCTGGTGGTCTCCGTTCCGGAGTTGGAGCAGCTGGGAAGAGTGATTGAGGCCTACAATGGACACATGGGCCAGCTCCATGCGTATTATCTCGATATTGCCCAAGGGGCGGACTACCCAGGCGGTGGCCGGACCCAGGAAAAGCTCGAGGAGCAGCTCCGCTCCTCGGGCAAGGAGCTTACCGAGTTCGGGGAAAGAACCCGGGGGGCGGTGAAGAACAAGATCAAGGCCCTGCTGAAAACGACCCAGAGCATCTTGCTTGCCTCCATGGTCTGCCTGTTTGTTTCCGCCTTGGCCATTGCGGCGATTCTGGGAAGAAAGGTGATGACCTCCCTCAAGGTGCTTGAGGGATATACCAAGAGAATCTCCCATGGAGAGTTTGTCGAGATCGCGGTGGGGGAAGGCGAACAGGAGATCCGCTCCCTGCTCACCGCCTTCAACCGGATGACCAAGGAGCTGCAGATGCGGCAGCACCAGCTGGTGCAGTCGGAAAAGCTGGCGGCGCTGGGCACTCTTCTTTCCGGGGTGGCCCATGAGCTGAACAATCCCCTGTCCAATATCTCCACCTCTGCCCAGATTCTGCGCGAAGAGATTGAAGACGACGACCTGGAGTTCAAGAAGAGCCTCATCGGCCAGATCGAGGTGCAGTCCGACAAGGCCCGGGACATAGTGCGGACCCTGTTGGAGTTCTCCCGGATCAAGGAGGTCAGGAAGGAGAAGCTGCTTTTAAAGACCATGGTGGATGAAACCATCCTGCTCATCCGCGGACACGCGCCCAGCGAGGTGGTGATCACCGTTGAGATCCCGGATGATCTTCAGATCATTGCCGACAAGCAGCGGATGCAGCAGGTTTTGCTCAACCTGATCAAGAACGGCATAGACGCGGTCAAGGCCGATGGCCATATCTGGATTTCCGCCCGGCACATCGGGGTATCCACCGGGCTCGACGAGGTGGAGATTCTGGTCGAGGATGACGGTCCGGGAATCGACCCGGAGCATGTCAAAAGGATCTTCGACCCGTTTTTCACCACCAAGGATGTGGGCAAGGGCTCCGGGCTCGGGCTGTTCATCGTGCACGACATCGTGGAATGGCACGGCGGCACCATCACCGTGGACAGCCGTCCCGGTCTTGGCACCACCTTCATCATCTGGCTGCCGGGAATGCAGCAGGAAATAGACAATGAATGACGAAATCGCGAAAATACTGGTTGTTGACGACGAAGAGATAGCCCTGAACAACCTCAAGCATGTGTTGAAGAAAGAAGGGTACGAGGTCACCGGTTCGCAGAGCGGGACTCGGGCTCTGCAGCTGCTGGAGGAGAAGAGCTTTGATTTGGTTCTGACCGATCTCAAGATGGAAAAGGTTGGCGGGATGCAGATATTGAGGCGCTCGCGGGAACTCTACCCCGACACCGAGGTGATCATGATCACCGGCTACGCCACGGTGGATTCGGCCATCGAGGCGATGAAGGGTGGGGCCTACCATTACATCGCCAAGCCGTACAAGCTGGACGAGGTTCGGAAGGTGGTGCGCGAGGCCCTGGAGAAAACCAGGCTCAAGCAGGAAAACAACAGGCTGCGGGAGCATCTCAAGGCCTTTCAGGGAGAGGCCCGGATCATCACCGACAATCCGGGCATGAAAAAATTGATGGCCACGGCCGCCCAGGTCGCCACCTCGGACAGCAATATCGTGATCTGCGGGGAGTCGGGCACCGGCAAGGAACTGATGGCCCGGTTTGTTCACGCTTGCAGCAACCGGCGCAACGGCCCCCTGCTCTCCGTCAATTGCGGCGCCTTTCAGGAGGAACTCCTGGCCAACGAACTGTTCGGCCACGAAAAGGGCGCCTTCACCGGGGCGGTGGAAATGAAGAAGGGGCTGGTGGAGATGGCAGACGGCGGCACCCTTTTTCTCGATGAGATCACCGAGATGTCCCCGGCCATGCAGGTGAAGCTCCTCCGGGTGATCCAGGAAAAAGAGGTAATGCATCTCGGCGGAACCACGCCGACCAAGGTGAATGTCCGCTTTCTCGCGGCCACCAACCGGAACCTGCAGGAGGAGGTGAAGCTCGGCCATTTCCGGCAGGATCTCTTTTTCCGGATCAACGTGGTGGCGCTCAATATTCCGCCCCTGGCCGAGCGCAAGGACGACCTGCCTCTCTTGATTCAGCATTTCATCAGGAAATACGGGGTGTTGATGCAGAAGGAGGTGCGGGAGATCGAGCCGGAGGTGGTGGACATCCTGATGCAGTACGATTTTCCCGGCAATGTCCGGGAGCTGGAAAACATCATTGAACGCGGGGTGGCCCTGGCCGGCGGCGACACCATCGAGGTCGGACACCTGCCCGAAGACCTGCGCGGAACCTCTTTTCATACCTTCCGCCGGAAAAGCGGCGGCATCCCCAGCCTTGCCGATCAGGAACGGGCCTATATCGAATGGGTGTTGCGGGAGCACGGCGAAAACAAGAGCCTAGCCGCCCAGGCCCTGGGCATCGACCGGGTCTCTCTCTGGCGCAAGATCAAGAAATACGAGCTGGAGGGCTGAGGCAGCTTCTAGTGCGTTGTCGCCTCTTCGGCTTTGGGCAAGGGCGGCAGCAGCAGGCCGAATCCGCTGCCCAGCTTGCGGACCAGCTCGATGAAGCTGTGGGGCAGAGGCAGATCGCGGTCAGTCAGGAGGATTCCCAGTTCTTGCGCCTGCCGGAGGGTGGCGGTGCCGTCCTGGCCTTCCTGATGGTCGCAAAGGGATTGAATGCGGAGGGCGTCGGTGAGAGGAATCCGCAGCTCTTCAAGCATGCCGCCTGCCTCGGTCAGCTCCTGGGCAATGAGATCCGCGTGGCTCCTGGCGAATGCGGCAAAGGGCTCCTCCCGGGGTTGTGCGCCGAAGATCGCATTGATCAGCGCCCCGGCAAGCTTGGCGGTGAAAGCACTTTCCTGGCCGGGATGTTTCTTGGCCAGCGCATCTTTTAATTTCTTAAAGGAAATCATCTTCACGATATCGATCCCCTCGCGGAGAATGGGGATCAGCTTGCTTTCAACGGTCATGGGACAATCCTTCCCTCTCCTGCCGGTTGTACAGGCTGTTTTTTTTTGCTGGAGGCGGCGGGGCAGGTCAGGTGAAAAGATCCGGTTCGCCGGTGACCTTGCGGACAAGATCGCGGTAGTCCTGAGCGCCGTTGGACCCAGGGGCGAATTCAAAGATGGTCTGGCCATAGGCCGGGGCTTCGGACAATCGGACGTTGTAGCGGATCGGGGAGCAGACCTTGTCCCCGTAGATTTTTTCAATCTCCTCCAGAAACTCACTCCCCCTTTTCACCCGCATGTCGCGGAAGGTGGGCAGGATGTAGCGGAGTTCGACCTCCTTGCGGAATTTCTGGATGGAGGCGATGCTTTTCAGAAACTCGCCAAATCCCTGAATGGACATAACCTCCAAGGAAACAGGGGTCATCAACTCGTTGACATAAAAAAGCACATTGACGGTGAGCGGATCCCAGCCCGGCGAGGTGTCCACCACCACGTAATCGTAGTCTTTTTCAAGCGGGGTCAGGGCTTCGGCAATGGTCAGCTCGCCGCCGTAATCCTTGCGGTCGATGAGACGTTTGAGACCTGCCAGGGATTTGCCTCCGGCCAGGATCCACAGGTTTTTTCGGGCCTGAATGATCGCCTCCTGGGGCGGCAGTTCCCCGGTCACCAGCTCGGTGAGGCCGCCCTTGGGTTTTACGCCCAGCATGAAGCTCGATTGTCCCTGGGTGTCGGTGTCCACCAGCAGAACCTTTTTGCCAGCCAGGGCAAGTCCGGCCGCGAGATTTACCGAGGTGGTGGTCTTGCCCACCCCGCCCTTGCTCAGGGAAACGCCGATCCTTCTGGTGGTTTCCTGGCTGGAGCGGGGCGTGGAGCTTGGAGACTCCTGTGCAGGCGCGGCCTCGACCGGCGCGGGCTGCGGCGGCGGGGGAGGGGGTGTTTCTTCCCTGGGGATGTCGAGGGGGAACTGTTGTCCGCACCCTTGGCAGCGAGCCATCTTGACATTGGGCGGGATTCTTTTTTCATCGATATTGTGCTGTTTTTTGCAATGAGGACAAGTGATTATCATTGGTGAAGTCTCCGGGCCTGCCGTGGCCAACTTCTTGTTATTTCTGGCGAAGGTCTTTTAGGATCTCTTTGATCAGATGGCTTTTTTCGCCTTTTTCCTCAAAGTCCTTGAGTATCATCCTGAGCGCCTGATCGACAATCCGCGACTTTGAGATCCTGGATTTCAAGCGCGGGTGCACAAGTTCATTTATTTTATCCCGCGCATCGTCAAGATCCTCGAAAATCTCTTCGGAAATATAATGCGTGGATTTTTTTTTGCTCTCGCTTCCGGGTGTCTTTTTGGTCTCCGCTTCCGGGCTTAAGGAGCCAGCAACGGGCTGCCTGCCGCCTTCCGGTTCTCCCCCCTTGCGGTGAATCAGCTTGGCAAGGGAGAGGGCCTCGTCCGCTGCGTCCTCGGATGAGCCTTTCAGCAGGGCATCCATGATGTCGTGTTTATCTTTTGCCGCCATTCTGCTCCGGGTCCATGATGAAATTGCGGTTTAGTCCCGGCCAAGGTCGGCGGAGCGGCTTGTTCCGCCAAAGAGTCTGGCGTGGTGCTCTGTCAAAAAATGTTGCAGGGTCTGCTCGTCTTTCTTGCTCAGATCGATGAACTCAATGCCGCAGTGGCACTCGCCGGAGATTTCGCTGGGAGAGATATGGGTGACCTTTCCCCGGAGGGTGAGGGTATTGTCGCCGATATGCAGCGTAATGCTGTAAGGGGCGCCGGCCGGAAAGCTGCCAAGGGAGGGAACGATGAGGCCCAGGCCGCGACTGCCGATATCGCAGACCCGGTGGCTGGCGCCATCGATTTCGGCGCGGACCGGATCATCGTCCAGAATGGGCTCGCGATAGTTCTTGCGGATGATTTTTTCGAGATCGGCGTCCGCAAGGGTGGCCCCGGCTGGAGCGACATGCAAGTCTGTAAACTCCCAGGGAGTTATCTCTTCGGTCCCGTTTTTTTTCTCGGTCATTGCCGGCTCCTTGTGGTCATGTGCTGATGGGAGGCAAGAAAAGCCCGAAAAAAAGCCTGCTCCCAAAGACGTGCGAATGTGCAGGAGATGTTTGATTATTTATTGCCATTGCCAAGATTGTCAAGGTAAAACAGCCAGTTGTTGCCTCTTGGCAGGGCCGGGCGGGTTGGGTGGCGGCTGCGGAAAAAGGATGGGGATTGTTACGCCGAATGCTCAGCCCGCCTCGGGAAATTTAAGCTTGAGGGTTTCCCTGTCCGCAGTGCGTTCAACCTTGACCTGAACTTCGATCCGGTCATTTTTAAGGCCGAGGGTCAATGGCAATCCCCCTTTGTCCTGCTCCAGGTGAAGGATGGTGCGCACAATGGCGATAATGCCGTCGAAGAGCGGCCGGGCCGGTGGCCGCAGGGCGATTTTTTCGTCATCGTGTTTGATGGTGACGGTAATCTTGTCGTTTTTTCGCTTGAAGGAGAGTTGCCGGGCTTCTTCGGTCAGAGCGAAGAGCAGGGCCAAGGAGAGATAACGGAGGGCGTCCTCCTGGATGTCCGCGGAGCGGGCATCCGCCACCTTTTGAATGGTCGAGGCATAGTCCGTGCCAAGATAGCAGTCACACATTTCCATAAGTTTCAGATGCAGATTCGGGTCATGTATTTCCATGGTCACTCCTGTCTTGTTCCTGCTGGTAACTGATCCTCGCACTGCTTGCTCCTGCGCTCATATTGCTATGAAGGGCTTTGTCGTGTCAAGGGAAAGGATGGTGAAAAGCAGAGGGTTGTCGAGGGAAGGTGGTTTTTTGTCCATGAAAGAGTTTTGACAGGGTGGCGGCAGCCTGCTATATTTTCCCCTCGCCGGTGGCAGAAAACGCGGCGAAGGCGGTGCATCGTTGTCATTGACAGGTGCTCCCGTCTTTTTTTGGGCGGGAACATCAATAATTGAGAAGGCAAGGAGACCTGGACATGAAGACAGATCAATCGCATACCCTGTTTGCAAAGGCGCAGCAGCTCATCCCCGGCGGAGTGAACAGCCCGGTGCGAGCTTGCAAATCCGTGGGCTGCGAGCCTCTCTTTGTCAAAAAAGCCGCCGGTTCGAAAATTTATGACGTGGATGGCAACGAGTTCCTCGACTTTGTTTGCTCCTGGGGGCCGATGATCCTTGGGCATAATCATCCGGCCGTGGTCGAGGCCATTGAGAAAACCCTGCAAGACGGCACCAGCTTTGGCGCGCCCTGCCCCCTGGAGATCGAACTGGCCGAGCTGGTGATCAATGCCCTGCCCTCGGTGGAAAAGGTGCGCTTCGTCAGCTCGGGCACCGAGGCGACCATGAGCGCCATCCGGCTGGCCAGGGGCTACACCGGCCGCAAGGTGGTGGTGAAATTCGACGGCTGTTACCATGGCCATGCCGACAGTTTCCTGGTCAAGGCGGGTTCCGGGGTGATTACCCTCGGCATCCCGGGCAGCCCCGGGGTGCCGGAGGATATTGTCAAGAATACGGTGTCCATTCCTTATAATAACCCCGAGATATTGGAGCAGACCCTGCGCGATGAAAAACTGGACATTGCCTGCGTGATCATCGAACCGGTGGCCGGCAACATGGGGGTTGTCGCGCCGCGGCCCGGATTTTTGCAAAAGCTGCGCGCCCTGACCGCCGAGCTGGGCATCGTCCTCATCTTCGACGAGGTTATCACCGGTCTGCGTCTGTCTCTGGGCGGAGCGCAGGAATACTTCGGCGTCATGCCGGATCTCACCTGTCTGGGCAAGATCATCGGCGGCGGGTTGCCGGTCGGGGCCTATGGCGGCACAAAGGAACTGATGGACACCATCTCGCCGGTGGGCCCGGTCTACCAGGCCGGAACCCTGTCCGGCAATCCCCTGGCCATGGCGGCGGGCGCCGCCACCATGCGGCAGCTGGCCCAGCCCGGATTTTACGCGGCGCTGGAGGAGAAATCGGCCCGCTTTGCCCAGGGGTTGACCGGAATTGCCGAAAAATACCTGCCCGGCCAGACCGCCCTGAACCGGGTGGGTTCCATGATGACCGCCTTCTTTACCGCCGGGCCGGTGGTGGATTTCGACTCCGCCATGCAGTCGGACACGGCCAGATACGGCCAGCATTTCCGGCAGATGCAGGGACAGGGGATCTGGCTGGCGCCCTCCCAGTTCGAAGCCCTTTTCATCTCCGGAGCGCAGAGCGAAGCCGAACTGGCCATGGCGCTGGAGAAAACTGAATGCTCATTCAAAAAGTTGGCCAAATGAGAAAAAAGCCGTTGACTTTGGGGTAATGCAATGCTAGTAATCCTATCGGTCGTAAATCGATGGATCCTTTGTCCGGGCAGCACGACAGGGGGTGAAGATGTCCAATAACCGTAAGGATACACTGCGGTTGCTGGCTCAGTTCAGCACCGTGGGCATGTCCGTGGCCTTCTCCATCTTTATCGGAGTCGGCATCGGTTATTATCTGGATCATAAGGTGTTTGACGGCAGAACCTCGCCCTGGTTGACCCTGATTTTTCTCGGGTTCGGCGTGGCCGCGGCCTTCAAAAACCTCTATGATGTGGCCAGCAGAAAGGATCTCTGATGACGGCCAGTGGTTCTCCCGCATCGGGGGGCGAAGTGTCGCTCACCAAGGTCATGGTGTTTAACTGGCTGTTGCTGGGGGTGCTCACCGGCTTAGGCTGGTTGGGGTATTCAGGCTTTCATGCCCGTTCGGTTTTTATCGGCGGGGCGATAGCAAACCTGAGCTTCCTGTTTTTGAAAAGGGATCTGCTCAGATTGCTGGCTGGGCCGCTCGGGGCGGTCAAGCCGTTGTTTTTCATGCGATATTATCTGCGTCTGTCCGTGGTCGTGGGTGTTCTTTTCCTGTTGGTCAGGTACCAGCTGGTTCACACCCTCGCTCTGCTGGTTGGCCTGTCCACCGTGCTCTTGGGCATCGGGCTTGCCGTCATGGTCGCAGCAAAAAGTATTTATACGACAAAGTAGTACAAGGTTAAGGAGGCTTCGCACGGTCCATGGAACATCCAATACTGTTTATCTCGCTGATTCTGCAATCTCTGGGGATGCCCGTTCCCCACGGTCCGGTTGGGGACACCGTGCTGGCCAAGCTGGTCTCTCCGCACATGACCTACACCTGGCTGGTCATGCTCTTTCTGATCATCGTTCCGAAACTGACCCTGGGCAAGATGTCCCTGGTGCCGGGCAAGGGCCAGAATTTCTGGGAAGTCATCATCGGCGGCCTTGAGGGATTCATGGCGGACAACATGGGCAAGGAAGGAGCGCGGATGATGTTCCCCATGCTCGCCACCTTTGCCCTCTATATCCTGGTGGCGAACATGATCGGCCTTATGCCGGGCTTCATGTCTCCGACCTCCAACCTCAACATCACCCTGGCCTGCACCCTGATCGTTTTCTTCACCACCCATATCCTGGGCGTGAAGTTCCATGGCATCGGCTATATCAAACATTTCCTCGGACCCATTCCCTGGCTGATTCCCCTCATGCTCCCCATCGAGCTTATCAGCCATTTTGCCCGTATTCTTTCTCTCTCCATCCGTCTTTTCGGTAACATCATGGCCAAGGAGACCCTGCTGGGCATCCTGTTCATGCTGGCTGGCGCGTACTTTGCTCCGCTGCCGATTCTGTGTCTCGGCGTGTTTGTTTCCATCGTGCAGGCGCTGGTTTTTCTGCTCCTCTCGATCCTCTATTTTTCCGCCGCCATGGAGCATGCCCACTAATATGTGTATCCGGTTCCTTGTGAACTAATGAAGAAGGCCAATTATAAAAAATTTTTTGGAGGAAGTAGAATGAAGAAAGCACTTTTGTCTGTATTGATGGTGTTGGCTATGTCCACCGTGGCCATGGCTTCCGAGGCTGCTGCCGAGGCTGCAACCACCGCGGCTCCCGCTGTGAACCTCGCCCTGGTTTGTCTTGCTGCCGCTCTGTCCGTTGGCGTTGCCGCACTCGGCTGCGGTATCGGCATGGGCGCTGGTATCGGCGGCGCTTGCTCCGGTATCGCCCGCAACCCCGAGGCTTCCGGCAAGATCACCGTAACCATGATCATCGGTCTGGCTCTGATCGAGTCTCTGACCATTTACGGTCTGGTTATCTCCCTGATCCTGCTGTTCGCGAATCCGCTGCTGAAGTAAGCTTTTCGCGATATTTAAGGTGTGTAAGGCCGCAGGGGTTTCCCCCCTGCGGCCTTTTTCCGTTTTCCGGGGGAGGTAGGTCATGAGCGAAGTCGTTGTCCATCCCTCGCGCGGCAAGAATGAGCCGCAGCTCCCTGCCTGCGGCTTGCTGCTGGTGAACCCCTCCGAGGCCCGGCAGGCAGCACGGATTTCAGATCAGGAAGGGTGGGTTCGGCATTTCCTGTTTCACAGCAATCTCTTTTCTGCCCAATCCCCTCCCGCGTTCTGGGCAGGTCCGGCGGTGGGCGCGCCCATGGCCGTGATCTGTCTGGAAAAGCTCATCGCGTTAGGAGCCCGCAGGATCATCGCCTGCGGCTGGTGCGGTTCGCTTCGGCCGGATCTTGGCGTGGGCGAACTGGTGCTGCCTACCTGGGGTATCAGCGAGGAGGGAACCTCCGGCCATTACCCCGTTGGGTCCAGGAGCGAATCCTCGCCCCGGCTGCGCAAGGAGCTGAAGGATTTTTTTGCCGCCACCGGCAAGGAACTGAAGGAGGGACCGGTCTGGACCACCGACGCCCTGTACCGCGAGACCAGGGAAAAGGTTGTCCGCTATGGCCAGGAGGGGATACTTGGTGTGGACATGGAGTGTTCCGCGCTCATCCAGGTGGCGGCGTTTCGCCGGGTTGAACTGGCCGCCGTTTTGATGGTTTCGGACCTGTTATGGAAGGATCCCTGGCAGCCTGCGTTTCAGAACAAGGAATTCCGTAAGCGTTCCCATGGGCTGGTGGCTGATCTGTTTCGCTGCGCCGGTGGTTTGGCCGCGGTATAAAAAAGTGAGGCGATGATGCGTACTGTTTTTACTGTCAGTCTTGGCTGTCCTAAAAATCTGGTGGATACGGAACTCATGCTGGGGTTACTGGTCGAGGCCGGCTTTGCGCCCTGCGAGGAGGCCCAAGAGGCTGATCTGCTGCTGGTCAATACCTGCGGTTTTATCCAGTCTGCCGTGGAAGAGGGGATCGAGGAGATCCTGACCCTGGCGGAGGTCAAGGAGCAGTACCCTGAAAAAAAACTGGTGGTGGTCGGCTGCATGGTGCAACGCTATGGCGCGGACCTTGCCAAGGAGCTTCCCGAGGTCGATCTCTTCATCGGCACCGAGGGAACCCAGGAGATCGTCAGCCGGTTGCAGGAGCTGGCCCAGGCGGATGAACCGCTGGTGCACCTTGCCCCTCCGACTTTTTTGCTGGACTCCACCTTGCCTCGCAGGCTTTCTTCCCCATCGCATCGCGCCTACATGAAGGTGACCGAGGGGTGCTCCAACCGGTGTGCCTATTGCCTGATCCCTTCCCTGCGCGGCGATCTGCGCAGCCGGCAGCTTGGTGATCTGGTGCATGAGGCGGGGATGCTGGCGGAAAATGGGGTGCGGGAACTGACCTTCGTGGCCCAGGATCTTACCGCGTACGGACTGGACCTTGGCCCCTCCGCCCCCCGCCTGGTGGATCTGCTCCGCGAGATGCTTGCAGCCTGCGATATCCCCTGGTTCCGCCTGCTCTATCTCTATCCCACCCGTGTCAATGCCAAGCTCCTTGAGTTCATGGCCGCCAATCCCCGGATTGTCCCCTACCTGGATATCCCGCTTCAGCATGTGTCGGATTCGGTGCTGAAGGGGATGAACCGGCCCTATGGCCGCAAGCAGATCGAATCGCTTTTGGGAAAGATTCGTTCGATTCTGCCCCAGGCCGCCATTCGGACCACCTTCATGGTGGGCTTTCCTGGAGAAACCGAGGCGGATGTGCAAGAACTCGCCGAGTTCATGCAGGAGCAGAAACTGGCGCATGTGGGGATCTTCGGCTATTCAAACGAAGAGGGGTGTGCTGCCTACCATCTTGCCGGGCAATGCAGCGAAGAGGAAAAGAGCGAGCGCCGTCAGCGGCTCATGGAACTGCAGAGCGGGATCTCCCTTGCCAATAATCAGGCAATGGTCGGCAGGGTGGAAAAGGTGCTGGTCGAAGGGTGGAGCCGGGAAACCGATCTCCTGCTGGAAGGCAGAACCCGTTTTCAGGCCCCGGAGATAGATGGTTGCGTCTATATCAACGCGGGGGTATGCAATCCGGGCGATATCGTGGATGTCCGGATCACCGAGGCCCACCCCTATGATCTTGTCGGCGAGATTGTAGAGCCCGGGCAGGAGGAGAGCAACGACTAATCAGCCGATTCGTTGACCCGTTCCTTCAGTTCCTTGCCGACCTTGAAAAAGGGCAGCTTCTTCGGCTTGACCTTGATTTTTTCTCCGGTTTTCGGATTGCGGCCGAAATACGAGTCGTACTCCTTGACCACAAAACTGCCAAACCCGCGGATCTCTATACTCTCGCCCTTTGCCAGGGCGTCGGCCATGGCATCAAGGATGGTGGTTACGGCTGAGCTTGCGTCACGCAAGGGAATATGCATCTCCTCAGCAAGTGCTTCGATCAACTCCGATTTGTTCATCGTCCTTCTCCGATATGCTGCCGGCAAAAAAAACAACATTAAATACAGCAAGATAAAACATCATAAACAGCTAAGTATTCAATTGTAAAGAAGATTTTTTTTGGGAAAAAATAAGGGCCAGATCCGAGGGGGAGAGGCGCCGGTATTTGCCGGTGGGTAAGGCGCCAAGCCGCAATCCTCCGTAGGCGATGCGCCTGAGCGCGACCACCCGGTGGCCGATGGCCGCAAACATCATGCGGACCTGCCGTTTTCGTCCTTCATGGATGGTGATTTCCAGGGTGGTCGTCGTCGGCTCCTTGGCAATGACGCGGACCTTGGCCGGCCAGGTTTTTTTGCCCTCAAGCTCTAACCCCTCTTCAAGCATCCGGATTTTTTCAGGCGTTGGCAAGCCGCGTACTTCCGCCTGGTATGTTCGTTCTATTTCAAAGCGCGGGTGGAGGATGCTTTCGGCAAAATCGCCGTCATTGGTCAGAATGAGCGCGCCTTCCGTATCAAAATCAAGGCGCCCCACGGGAAAGACCCGGCTGGTGATGCCGGTGAGCAGGGAGGAGACAATGGGTCTGCCCTGGGGATCGTGGAGGGTGGTGACATAGCCCCGGGGTTTGTTGAGCAGGAGGTATATTTTTTCTTCCTCCAGGCATAAGGGACGCCCTTCAAAGGCGATAACCTGTTTGTCCGGATCAACCTTGCAGCCCATCTCGGTGACAACCTTGCCGTCCACCGTCACTTTCCCCTGGCGGATCAGCTCTTCGGCATTGCGGCGGGAGGCAAGGCCGGCCTTGGCCAGGATTTTTTGCAGCCGTTCTTCGGACATGGGGACTGTGCTTTGGGGATCAGGCGCGGGGATACGCGGCAGGGGTGCGGCAGGAAAACAGGCCCTCACGGGGAGGATGTCCGGGAAGGATGTGGTGCGGTTCAGGCATGGTAGTCGCCGCGACGCAACTTGGCGGCCTCGACATACGAGGCGGTGGCCACCCGCTCAAGCAGGGCGGCGAGGGAGTTGTTCCCCGGCAGTTGATTTTTCAGGGTAACCAGGGCTGCGGTTTCGTCTTCCAGGGCAGCGGCAAAGGGCTCGAGATCCTGGGCGGAAAAAGCAGGATTACCCAGGGCGGCGCTGAATTTTTCCAGGGTGTTGATGGTGTCTTCCGTCAGGGAGATACTGTCCAGCTTGAGGGCGGCGGGGATTGGCGCGGCAGCGGAAGCAGCGGCCATGGCTGGGGTGGCCTGGCTTTTGGCTACAGCCAGTTCCCGGGCGAGGATCTCCTGGAAAGAGGCTCCCGTGGTCGAGGCGGAGTTCTTGCCGAGGGCTGAAACATCCTGCTGTCCAGGAGTAATCGCGGTGATCTTCATGATGGACTCCCCATGCGTGTTGATTGTCCTGCTATTACCATAGCTATTCGGCAGGAGGCTCGTCAATCTTTAACAGAAAGACCGCGCAAAAAATCTCTGTTCAGCGATAGCGGGGCGGCAGGATATCGCTGATTTTCTCGTCCACCAGACGCCGGGTTTTTTCATCCACCTCAAGAACCTCCGGATACCATGGTTTCAAGCGGCAGTCAAAGATGATGGGCGGGGTCAGGGTGGGGTGGAAGCGGCGCACCTCGGTGGCGGCCGCATGGATATCAGCGGCCGGTTCGAAGCGGGTGAAAAGGGTCCAGAGAAATTCCTGCAGATTCTCCGTGGCCGCCTTGGCGTCGTCAACCAGTACCACCACCTGCCAGTCGGCCAGCGCCGGGCAATGGGCCAGCCGGGCCGGGAGATCCTGCTCTGCTCCATAGCCCTCCCCCTGCACCACCAGGGTGCCGGGAAGAAAGACCGTAGCCCGGTCGCAGCCCTGGGGCAATTCGCCGTGGAAGGACTCGGGCAGGATGCGGCGGGGTTCCTTGCCAAGCCCCATCATCATCGCCTTGGAGCCATTGTTCACCGAGGGGCCGGTGTAGTCCAGGGTGTCCTGGGAGACATTGGCAAAGACGAAGAGATCGGTCTGCCAGTTGATCCGCTCCAACACATGGATCCACAGTTTTTTGAAGTCGGTCACCTCGATCTCGCCGTCGGTGAGGATCAGGAATTTGGTGAGGGAGAGCTGGCCTTCGCCCAGGATGCGCAGGCCAGAGGCAAACGCCTCGCGGGGGTAGCGGTTGGTGACCTTGGCCGCGGCCAGGCAGTGAAAGCCGGTCTCGCCAAAGGTCTTGAGCTGGCGCACCCCGTTCATCACCAGGGGGAAGAGCGGGGAGAGCAGATCCTGGAGATAGTCGCCGATGTAAAAATCCTCCTGCCGGGGGCGGCCCACCACGGTGGCCGGATAGATGGCGTCTCGGCGATGGTACAACCGTTCCACATGGAAAACAGGGTAGTCGTGGGTGAGCGAGTTGTAGCCGTAATGGTCGCCAAAAGGGCCTTCCGGCCGCCGCATGTGGGGCGGGACAAAGCCCTTGGCCGCGAATTCGGCGTGGGCGACCAGGGCATGGCCGCCGGCCGGATCGCGGGTTATGGGCAGCTTTTCCCCGAGCAACAGGGAGGCCAGCATCAGCTCCGGGATGTTTTCCGGCAAGGGGGCAATGGCGGCCAGCATCAGGGCCGGCGGGCCCCCGATGAACAGGGTCATGGGCAACGGTTCGTTGCGGCATTCGGCGGCATGGTAATGGTAGCCGCCGCCCTTGTGGATCTGCCAGTGGATGCCGGTGGTGCGGTCATCAAAGCGCTGGATGCGATACATGCCCAGGTTGTGGCCCCGGCCGTCCGGGTGTTCGGTGTAGACCAGGGGCAGGGTGACAAAGGCGCCGCCGTCCGTGGCCCAGGAGGTGAGCAGGGGCAGCTCGGTGAGTCGGGCCGGGGTCTGGCAGACCTCCAGAATGGGGGCCTTGTCCGGTGGGACTTTTTTCAACCCCACCTTGGTGGCCTGACCGAGCAGGGAGCGCATCTCCCAGATCTTGCTTAAGTTTGGAGGCATCAGGGTCTCCGCCGCCCGGACCAGATCGGCCACGAACTGTTGGGGACGCTTGCCAAAGGCCAGCTCAAGCCTGCGGGGTGTGCCGAAGAGGTTGGTGACCACCGGAAAGCTGCTGCCCTTGACATTGGTGAACAGCAGGGCAGGTCCGCCCTGGGCGATCACCCTCCGGTGGATCTCGGCAATCTCCAGATTCGGGTCAACCGGGGTGGAAACCTCGAGCAGGGAGTTTTCCCTCCGCAGGATTTCGAGAAAGGCCCGGAGATCTCTGATAATATTCTGGCTCACCTTTGCGCTCTCCTTGATGGTATGCTATTTTGTGAGTATAACTAATCGGTTAATTCTTGACCGGGGAGGCCAAGGCTCCCATCGGCCCGTCCATGACGCAGGGACCGGAGTTTTTGTGACTCCCTCAATCCTTAAGAAACAGGCGGTGGTATTCCTTTTCGCTACAATGCTTATGCATCAGGCGGGAAAGAAAATCAAGGAGCGAGGTGATTTCCTCTTCTTCCAGGCGGGGAATGAGGGTTTGCAGGAAGGTTGGCTCGGCGAATCGTTGCAAAAATGCGGTCAGGGAACGCTCGTCGGTTTCCCGGTTCAGGCCAAAGCAGATGTCTTGTGCTTTCAGGGGAGCGGGGGGTGTTTTTTGGCTGTTCATGCTGTTTTCCGGAAATTTTGGGTTTTGCGATGAGCGCTTTTAAAAGCAATGACGGAAAAATATCAGAGCAGTGGATTACCCTGGAAAACGGGACGCAATCCACCGAGTCTCATGAGCTGATCCGCATGGCCCTTGACCGGCTGCGGGACAAAAGGGAGCTTGTTTCCCTGGTGCACGCAGGCTATCAGTCTCCCAAAACGGTCATTGTCAACTATGACGACCGGATGCTGGAGATTGACAAGCCCCTTGACTGGCCCGGCACCCAGGAGGCTATTCATATCCTGTTCAAGGATGAAGCCATGGTCTGGAACAAGGTGCGGGTTCAGGTGACGCGCACCACCGGGACCAGCATCTTCACCGAGTTTCCCTCCACCCTGTTCCGCCTGCAGCGCCGGTCCAACTACCGGGTGGGCGTGCCCAACGGCAGCACGGTCATGTTCATGCATAAAAACGAAATGCGCCAGGGGTTCCAGGTGCTCGATGTCAGCGCCAACGGCATTTTCGTCTGCACCGACAGGTTTGCCCCCCTTGAGCCCGGGGATGTCCTTCTTGATCTGGCCGTCTTTTTCCCCGGGGCTGGAACCGGATTGAGCGCCGGCACCTACATGAACATCAGCAAGGCAAAGGTAATGCGGGCAACCCGGGGAGACAATAGAAAATATTGCTACGGCATCCTTTTTGACCTGACCAAGGGCGAGGAGGAAACGCTGCTCCAGTATGTGCGTCTGCGGGAGCGGGAGCTGTTGCGCAAAGGGATGTTTTGATTTTTCGCACCCCCTGTCGAGCCCGGTTAGGCAATGCGCCACATGACCTTGCGGGAGCGGGGTCCGTCAAACTCGCAGAAGAAGATTTTCTGCCAGGTGCCAAGCTGCAACCGGCCATTTTCAATAAAGACCGTTACCGAGCTGCCGACGAGCGAGGCCATGACGTGGGCCGGAGAGTTGCCTTCCTGGTGCTGGTAAGGGAGCTGTGGCACGATTTTTTGCAGGGCGGCAAGGAGATCGCTCTGCACCGTGGGGTCCGCCCCTTCGTTGATGGTCAGTCCCGCAGTGGTATGGGGATTGTACACAACGCAGACGCCATCGGCAATGCCACTTGCGGTGACACCCTTTTGCACCTGGGCGGTGATATCGGAAAACTGCATGGTTCTCGAGGTGGAAACGGCAAAGGTTCCTGCTGGCATGGAATGGTCTCCTGAACAAAGTTCTGCAAGAAAACTGTACGGTTATGACTATAATAGATTGCGGAACGTGTCAAATTGATTATAGAACGGATTGGGTAAAATTATGGAAGGGGGCTATGGTAGAGAACGTTTTTGAAAATCTTCGCTGGCTCGGCCATGACGCCTTTTTGTTGCGAGCCGGGGACAAGAATATCTATTTCGATCCCTTTAAGCTCGCTCCGGGTTTGCCACCCGCCGATATCATCTGTATTTCCCATGCGCATTACGACCACTGCTCGCCCGCTGATGTGCGGATGATTCAGCAACCCTCCACCCTTATTGTCGCCGAAGCAAAGGCTGCGGCGCAACTGAAGGGGAAAATCATGATCCTGGCCCCGGGCGAGCGGCGGGAGGTGGAGGGGATCACCATCGAGACGGTTCCCGCGTATAACATCAACAAGCTGTTTCATCCCCAGTCCAACCGCTGGCTGGGGTTTATCCTCACCGTTGACGGCGTGCGGGTGTATCATGCCGGGGATACCGATTATATCCCGGAGATGAACAATATCCGGGCGGACATCGCCTTGTTGCCTGTTTCCGGCACCTATGTGATGACCGCCGAGGAAGCGGCGCTGGCGGCCATTGCCGTCGGGGCCAGGATCGCGGTGCCCATGCATTATGGCGCCGTGGTCGGAACAACCAATGATGCGGATCGTTTTGCCGCAACGCTTGCCGGCAGGGTACGGGTGGAAATCCTTGGACGCGGATAAATCTCAATATTTCCCGGTCTGTCTGAAGATCGCCGGGCGGCGATGCCTGGTGATCGGCGGCGGCCGGGTTGGCGAGCGCAAGGTGCAAGGGCTGCTGGCCCATGGCGCTTTGGTCACGGTGATCAGCCCCGAGTTGAGCGATGTGCTTGCCGCCCTGCTGCGGGCCGGGACGATTGACTGGCGGGACCGCCTGTATCAGGAAGGGGATCTGGCCGGGGCTTTTCTGGTCATTGCCGCCACCGATGACCCTGCGGTGCAGGAGCGGATCCACGCGGAGGCCGAAGCGCGCAACATCCTGCTCAATGTGGCGGATGTGCCGAAATGGTGTAATTTTATTCTCCCGGCCACGGCGCGGCGGGGAGATCTGTCCATTTCCGTTTCCACCGCCGGAAAAAGTCCGGCCCTGGCCAGCACGTTGCGCCAAGCGCTGGAGGCCCAGTTTGGCCCGGAATATGGGGCCCTGGTGGATATCCTCGGGGCTTTGCGGGACACCGTTTTGGCCGAGGGCAGGCCGCATGCGGAAAATAAGCTGATTTTTGCCCGGTTGGCCGACCCCGAGATGGCGGTCTGGATCAGGGATGGCCTCTGGCAAAAGCTTGCCCATCATATTCAGGAAGTTCTGGGCCCCGATGCCCCCCTTGCCTGCCTGGAAGCGGCCCGGCAGGCATACCAGCAATCTTGACGGAGCGACGCGATGACCCTGTTGTTTCAGCTCACCCTGTATCTGTACCTTCTGGCCACCGCAGTGTATGTGGTCCACTTTCTCTCCCAGCACAAACAGGTGCGGGCTGCTGCCCGGGGGATTCTCCTCGCCGGCGGCATCCTGCATACCGTTTATTTTGTTGCCCGGTATGTCGCCGCGGGGCATACCCCGCTGACCAGCAACCATGAAGCGGTTTCCTTTTTTGCCTGGTCCATGACCTGGGCTTTTTTGTCTTTCTGGTGGCGGTACCGGGTGAAAAACTTCGGCGTCTTTGTTTCGCCGCTCATTTCCCTGTTGATGCTTATCGCCGCCTTTTCCTCCCAGGAGATGGCGCCCTTGCCCCCGGCCCTCAAGAGCAACTGGCTGCCGGTACATGCCAGTCTCGCCATCATGGCCAATGGTTTCATGGCCATGGCTTTCTGCGGCGGGGTGATGTACCTGCTCCAGGAGCGGGAGATCAAGAAGAAGAAGTTCGGGATATTTTACAGCCGTCTGCCCTCCCTGGAGGCGCTTGACAACCTCAATCAGCATTGCCTGGCCCTGGGATTTCTGCTGTTGACCCTGGGGATCATCACCGGGTCCGTCTGGGCAAAGCAGGCTTGGGGGGCATACTGGCAGTGGGATCCCAAGGAAACCTGGTCGCTGATCACCTGGCTCATCTATGCGGCCATCCTGCACCAGCGGCTCACCGTGGGCTGGCGGCGCAGGCGGGCGGCGATCATGGCCATTGCCGGTTTTGGGGCGGTTCTTTTCACCCTCTGGGGGGTGACCTATCTGTTGGGGGGCGTGCACTCCTATGTTGGCTGAGAGTATTGTCATTATTGGCGTGAATCACAAGACCGCCCCGGTAGCGGTGCGGGAGAAACTGGCTTTTTCCGGGGATTGCGCCGGGCCGCTTCTGACGTTGATGAATATCGAGGGATGCAGGGAATGTTGTTTTCTTTCAACCTGCAACCGGGTCGAGGTTATCTTTGTGGCCCGCGACCCGGCTGCGGCGGCGGTGGCGGTGCGCGGTTTTCTCTTTGCCAAGAGCGGTCTTGCCGACGCCGAAGCCCAGCAGTACAGCTATATCTATCAGGGCAAGAACGCGGTTGAGCATCTCTACCATGTGGCGGCCAGCCTTGATTCCATGGTGGTGGGCGAGCCGCAGATCCTGGGGCAACTGAAGCAGGCCTACCGCGAAGCGACGGAACAGAAAACCACCGGCGTCATCCTGAACCGGCTGCTGCACAAATCGTTTTCCGTGGCCAAAAGGGTGCGCACCGAGACCAACATCGGCGGCAGCGCGGTCTCCATCAGCTACGCGGCGGTGCAGCTGGCCAAGAAGATCTTCGGCAGCCTGCGGGACAAGTCCGTGCTTTTGGTGGGGGCCGGGGAAATGGCCGAGCTGGCGGCCGAGCATCTGGTCAAGCAGGGGATCGGCCGGGTCGTGGTGGCCAACCGGACCCTGGAGCGGGCGGCCAAACTGGCTCGTCAGTTTAACGGCACCGCCGTGGGCTTGGCCGAGTTGACCACCCAGTTGGCGGAGGTTGATATCCTGATCAGTTCCACCGGGGCCACCGACCTGATTCTCCGCAAGGATGAGGTGAAGCCCCTCATGCGGCAGCGGAAAAACAGGCCGCCCCTTCTTAT
>Ga0074199_1000691_pt1 | contig 44473 bp, 40 predicted proteins | sample EPASupsiteSAE347_FD_64528 | JGI IMG/M metagenome (GOLD analysis project Ga0074199, IMG submission 64528) | Bioremediated contaminated groundwater from EPA Superfund site, New Mexico - Sample SAE3-47 | ecosystem: Environmental > Aquatic > Deep subsurface > Groundwater > Contaminated ... | reverse complement strand
CCCAGTACCGACAATTGTTACATCATGTTGTACGCATCGGAGCGGACACGGCATCGCCTGTCCGATTCCGCGGCGAACAACAGATTAACAATTGGTCGGTACGGTAGTTTATCGACAACCTTGGATACACCAAAAGCGCATCTTTCTTATTGTGCAGTACTAAATTTTTAGCGTAAACCAGAAAACCGAGCCTTCATTGATTTTTGAGGTGACGCCATAATCACCGCGGTGCATATCGAGGATGGATTTGACGATGGACAGACCCAGGCCGGTGCCGGTGACAGCCCGTTTATGGGTTTTATCCACCTTGTAATAACGATCCCAGATATAGGGAAGGTCTTCTGCGGCGATCCCTTCGCCACTATCCGCCACTTCTATCTTAACCCAGTCGGCCAGATCGTCCGCCGGATTTGGGAAAATCGTTTGGGATATGGTGATTTTTTTATCCTCGCCGGTATAGTTGATGGCATTGGTCAACAGATTGTAAAAGGCCTGGGAAATCCGGCTTTCATCGGCCGCCAGGGTAACTTCCTGGTCAGCAATAAAATCAATCTGGTAGCCATCCATTTCCATCAGTTTATTCATCCGGTTAATCGAATCGCCCAGGCTGGCGGTTAAATTATAGGGTTGGCGATGGATGCTGATATTGCCGGTTTGCAGCTTGGAAATATCCATGACATCATTGACCAGGGTGGTTAACCGTTTGGTTTCATCGACAATAATCTGAGCATTTTCGGAATTGTTTTCATCCGGTAAATCCCGCATCGCTTCGGCATATCCGCTGATCAGGGTTAGTGGGGTGCGTAAATCGTGGGAGATATTGGCAATTAACTCCTGACGCAGTAGCTCAACTTTGGAAAGCTCTTTGGCGGTATAATTAAGAGTATCTGAAAGTTCGGCAATTTCTTGATAACCTGTGCCCTTAAACCGGGTGGAATAGTCACCGGTGGCCAGCATTTTGGCGCTGTTGTTAATCGCTTCGATCGGCCGGGAGATCCATTTGGCAATCACCAGGGCCAGGATAACTGAAAATAGAATCATAAAAGCGGTAATATAATAAAGTTGTACCCGTAGGGTATTAACCGTGGCATTTACCGGAGAAATCATTGAGTTAAGCACTAGGGTTAATTCCTCATCATTCGCATCGATGATCGTTTTAGAGTAAATAAGGGTATCCTTTTCCTTCTCTTTTTCATCCGATGGTGGTTTATCCTGAACTTGCGTGTTGTCAGTTTCAGTCGAGGCAGAATCGGGAGCCAGATCCGGTTCTGTTTCTCTGGTGTAACCATCATGGTTATAGTACTGAAACAGTTCACCGTCGTTGTTGGTCACCTCAGAGGGCAGGGCTTTTTCATCAAAGTCTGGCTTACTGTGGATGATGCAGCCCTTGACAACATGAGATGAATAGATGGTATCACCGGAACTTGATAAAACCTTGATGCAAATATCGTTATTTTCAGAAACGGTGGAAATGATGGTGGCAATATTTTCGTCATTAATGCTCTTTTCAATGGTGTTTGCCGTAGCTTTAATTTCATTGATTTTGATGCCTTTATAAAAACTGTTCAAAAAAATCACCTGAAAAAACCAGAGCAGCATCAGTAATACGCCGCAAAAGCCCAGTAGAAAAAGGAATATCTTCCATTTGATACTGATTTGTTGGGGTTTGTTTTTTTTATGGGATGAAGTCTTGTTTTTTTTCAATGTTTTAACCTTCAAACCGGTAGCCCACGCCCCGGAGGGTGGTGATCAGTCCGGCATATTCCCCAAGACTTTTGCGGAGTAATTTTATATGGGTATCCAGGGTCCGGTCATCCCCGTAGAAATCATAGCCCCAAACCTCAGTAATCAGTTTTTCCCGGGTCAAGGCGATATTTTTGTTCCGGATCATATAAAAAATCAGGTCAAATTCTTTTGGTGACATATCAACATTTTCGTCATTGATGAGGATTCTTCTGGCCGTAAAGTCGGCGGTCAGACCGCCCTTCTGGAAAATGTCGTGCGCCTGGAGCTGGTCCCGGGTGCCTCGTTTGATAATGGCATCAATGCGCATCATCAATTCTTTGGGCGAAAAGGGTTTCACCACATAATCGTCAATGCCCAGCTCAAAGCCATGAATCTTGTCATATTCTTCACCCCGGGCCGAAAGCATCAACACCGGAATATTTTGGGTTTTTTTAATTTCTTTAACGGCAGAAAAACCATCCAGTTCCGGCATCATAACATCCATAATAATGATGTCAAAGGTTTCTTTGCGGCACAACTCCACAGCTTCCATGCCGTTTGAGGCTTCAACTGCGGTATGCCCTTCGAAAATTGCATATTTTTTAATCAGAGCTCTGATTTTTTCTTCATCATCAGTTATTAATATCTTATACATCCAAGTCACCTCTTTTTCTCATTATAATATAAATAGGATAATATTGCTAAGTGTTTATTGCGTGAACAGGCGCTGATTAATGTCTGAAAAATTCTTCAAAAAATTCATGATTTATGTGACGTCATCACAGAAAAAAGTCAGGAACGGCGGTAAAATATAAATATATTAAAAAAGCGTAAAAATTTACACCAATAAATTATATAAAGGAAGGTTTTATTATGTTAAACTTATTATCAAGAAAATCAGAATCCCGGAATTCAGTAAAAAGAATATCTCCGGATGAGGCCAAAAAACGATTGGATGCCAAAGAACCGATAGTGCTTCTCGATGTCAGAGAAAAAGCCGAGTATGCCAATCAGCATATTCCTGACAGCATCAATCTGCCGTTAAGTCAAATTCAGACAGTGGGTGAAATCCTGCCGGATAAAAATGCCACCATCTTTGTTTACTGTTTGAGTGGCGGCAGATCACAAAATGCGGCCAGCCAAATGGTTAAGATGGGATATCAGAACATTTACAATCTTGGCGGCATCAGCAGTTGGAAATATGAAACTGTCAGCGGCAATCATTAATAATAGAAAAAAATGAGGTAGGTATGGGAGATCAAAAGATTCATGCATTAACCAGAAAGATATTTTTAAAAATTACTCCGCCTGGAAACGGTGATATTGTTGGTGATCAGGAACGCATTCTTAACGCATTGACCCGGGAATATGGGGAAGTGCGTTTTTCTCGTCGCCTGCTTAAAAAAGTATACCCCTTGTGCCGGGAGGCCAATTGGGAAATTAGCCTGACCCTGGTAAAAAACGGCACAACCTGGGAGCTGGTGGAACTGGAATCCGGGGATCAGCGCCATCGTCATTTTGGGTTGGCGGTGGATTTAGGCAGCACCTCAGTAGCTATGAAAATGGTCGATCTGAATACCGGCAAGGTATTGGGTGAAGAAAGTATTTTAAACCATCAGATTCAATATGGCGATGATATTCTCAGTCGGATCTTTTATGCCAAAAATAAACCCGATCATCTCATCGCGGTGCAGGAAGCGACCGTCAGCACTTTTAACGCTCTATTGAATCGGCTGGAACAGGTAACCGGGATCAATGCTGAGGAATCATGCATGATGGTTGTTTCCGGCAATACCACAATGATCCACTTTTTATTGGGAATTGATCCCTGGCCCATTTTTGAGTATCCTTTTGCGCCGGTGTTTAACCATACCGGTTATCTTGATGCCCGGGATCTCGGCCTCAATACCAGTGGTTATCTTTATTGTATGCCCTCGGTAGCCAACTATTTAGGCGGCGATACCGTCAGCGGGTTACTGGTGGCGGGCCTTCATGAAAAAGATGAATTGGGCTTATTTATTGATATTGGCACCAACGGCGAAATGGTGTTAGGAAATAAGAGCTTCCTGGTGGCTGGGGCTGGGGCCGCCGGACCGGCACTGGAAGGCGGTATCAGTAAAAATGGTATGAAGGCCACTGCGGGTGCTGTGGACTCAGTCATCATTGCCGAAGATGAGCTCAGATTGACGACCATCGGCGGGCATCGGCCGCTGGGAATCTGTGGATCCGGGATTGTCGATCTGATTGCTCAGATGCTGTTAGGCGGCTGGATTGATTTTTCCGGCCGCTTTAATCCCGAGAAATCCCCGCGGATTGTTAAACGTGATGGAGAGTTTGGCGTTTTATACGCCGGTCGGGATGAATCCGGCAATGGCGAAGAACTGCTTTTTACCCAAAGCGATATGAGCCAGTTCATTGATACCAAAGCTGCTGCCAGTACTATGGTTGCCTATCTGCTGGAACGGCTGGGGGTGGAACCGCTGGACGTTGATCGGCTGTATGTTTCCGGAGCCTTTGGGACATATATCAATCTGGAGTCGGCAATCACCATTGGCCTTTATCCCGATTTACCGAGAGAACGTTTTGTTTCATTAGGAAACAGTTCGTTAAAGGGGGCCTATGCGTTGTTAACCAATGGCGAGAAAATGGAAGATGTAGCGATGTTGCAGGAACGGATTGAATATCTGGAATTCGGCGCCGCCACGGATTTTATCTCGCGGATGTATGCCTCCCGGTTTCTGCCCCATACGGACTTTGATCTCTATCCGACCGTTAAGGCCGCACTTAGAAAACAGGGACGATTGCGTTAATTGGCAAAAAAACAGGCCGTCAGGTAATGGAAATCATCCATTGCCTGGCGGCCTTTATTCGTTGAGTAATTATTATTGTTCAATCTCGGGCAGACTGTCAAAGCCGATTTGAAGATCTTCGTCAGTGGGAACATAGTCGGTCATGTTGCCGGCGTTGTAGTTCATATAAGCGGTCATATCAAAGTAGCCGGTACCGGTTAAACCAAAGATAATGGTTTTCTTTTCTCCGGATTCTTTGCAGGCCAGAGCTTCATCAATGGCGGCTTTAATAGCGTGAGCTGATTCTGGCGCTGGCAAAATCCCTTCAATTCGGGCAAATCGAGTGGCGGCCTCAAAGACTTCATTTTGGGTATAAGATTTAGCGCGGATATAGCCGTCATGGTAAAGCTTGGAAATAATCGGACTCATACCATGGTAACGTAATCCGCCGGCATGGTTGGGAGACGGCATGAAGCCGCTGCCCAGGGTGTACATTTTGATTAGCGGGGTGGTTTTTCCGGTGTCACCAAAATCCAGGGCATACCGTCCCCGGGTTAATGATGGACAGGATGCCGGCTCGACGGCTAAAAAATCAATGTCATTCTGGCCTTCAATTCGGTCGGCCATAAAAGGCGCAATCAGACCCAGTAAATTGGAGCCACCGCCGGCACAGCCAATGATGATATCCGGTTTAATGTCATATTTGTCGCAGGCAATTTTGGTTTCCAGTCCGATAATGGACTGGTGGAGACCGACATGGTTTAAAACACTGCCCAAAACATATTTGCAGCTGTCAGTGGTGACCGCCACCTCAATGGCTTCACTGATGGCACAGCCCAGTGATCCGTTGGTGTCCGGAGTTTCGGCCAGAATTTTCCGGCCAGCGTTGGTAGTGTTAGAAGGTGAGGCAATTACTTTGGCACCATAGGTTTCCATCACTGCCCGACGGTGGGGTTTCTGTTCGGCAGAAACCTTAACCATATAAACAGACAAATCCAGATTATAGTAGGCACAGGCCATTGAAAGAGCAGTGCCCCATTGTCCGGCCCCGGTTTCGGTAGTTAATGAGGTTAAACCCTGTTTTTTGGCATAGTAGGCCTGGGCAGCGGCAGAATTAAGTTTGTGCGAACCAGAGGTATTGGTGCCCTCATATTTATAATAGATTTCGGCTGGAGTGTCCAATTCTTTTTCCAGACAATAAGCCCGAACCAGCGGTGATGGCCGGAACATTTTGTAGAAACTCTGGATTTCTTCAGGAATTTCAATGTATTCATCAGTTGTATTCAGTTCCTGATCCACCAGTTCTTCGCAGAATACTGGCAACAGTTCCTCTTTGGTGCAGTATTCACCGGTGCCGGGATTCACAAAAGGCTCAGGTAGCTCCTTCATTTTGGCCCGGAGATTGAACCAGTATTTCGGCATCTCATCTTCACTTAAATAAATCTTATAGGGTATCTTTTCCATGACTTTTCCTTTCTTTCTGTTGTTAACTCATTACAGACAGCTGCCTGTAAATACAAAAAACTCGTCCTCTACTAAACGTAAAGGACGAGTATAACGACTCGTGGTGCCACCTTTTTTCACAGGATTAAGCCTGCCTCTGCAGAATACTAACATATTCCTCAACACTTACGTAGTTGTCACGTCATGGAATACTCGGCGTCAGCCTTTGACCATGCCCTCAGCGGTCCATTTGATGGATTGCGTTCTGCAAGGCTCTCAGCCTACCTCGCTCTCTGTTAGTGCATCTTCCACCGTTATCTCCGCATCAACGGTTTGTTTAATTTAATCTACATTTTAAATGAAAATTTAAGAAAAGTCAATTAGTAAATTCTAATCTTGACAATTATCTGGAAATGAAGTACAATCGACTTGTAAAGAAATTGTAACGAAACGGAGTTTCGACCTGAGGGTTGAAATGGAAATGGAGGTTTTATGATAGAAAAAGAGAAGCAGAGTCCTAATAAAAGAAAAAAGACGATTCTTAAAATAGGTATGGCCAGCTTGATCATCACCTGTGTGGTAGGAACGGCCAGTTCCTTTGTTTTTGCCAAGGAGATCAAGGTAACTGTTGATGATACGGAAAGAGTGCTCAGTGGTGGTATGTTCCAGAATGTCGGTGAAGTGCTGGAAAGTAACGGCATAAAACTGGGCGATCAATATACCGTCAATGTGGATACCAACTCGGTACTGTTTACCGTTGATAATATCGAAGTGAAAAGCAAATCCAGTGGCGAGCTGTCATTTGATGGGAAAACCATCGTTTATCAAACTGAAGCAAAAACAGTGGGCGATTTACTTAAAGAGTATAACCTTGAACTGGGCGACCTTGATCGGGTGGAACCGGGACAGGCAACCGCCTTGGAAGATGTCGAAGAAGTTGACGTGATCCGGGTTCAGGTTGATGAGCTGCCAAGCCGCCAGATCATTACCTATACAACCCAGAATAAAGATAATCCAGAAATGGAAGCTGGCAAAAACAAGGTTGTCCAGGTTGGTGTTGACGGAGAATCAAGTCAGGTTGAACGGGTACTTTATGAAAACGGCGTGGAGGTCAAACGTGAAATTATTTACGATGAGATCGTCACTGCACCGATTCCCGAAATCGTCGAAGTGGGAACAAAAGCAGTTGTTATAACAACTCCTCCGGTAGTAGAAACTCCGGCTGTTGTGGAAACCCCGGCGCCGGTGCAGACACCGGTTACCGAAACTCCGGCAGCGGTTCAGGCACCAGTGGCAGCAACCCCGGCCCAGTCAACCGCAACCAATACCATTCCTGAAGGTGCGGTAAAAATGACCATCCAGTGTACTGCCTATACGGCAACTGGAAATGCCACCGCATCGGGTGTGATGCCAACAGCCAATCACACGGTAGCAGCCTGGAGCGGCCTACCCTTTGGTACTAAGATTTACATCCCGTCAATGGGCACCACTTATACCGTTGAAGATCGGGGTGGCGCAGTCACTGAAGGAATCGTTGATATTTATATGGATTCCTATGATGCCTGTATTCAGTTTGGACGACAGAATCTGGAAGCCTATATTGTTTATTAAAACGAACTAACATAAAAGGATGTGCCATGGCACATCCTTTTTTAGTCTTCATCATTGGTTGGAATTAAAAAAGCAGAAACCCATCACTCGGTTTCTGCTTTAATTTTTTAGATGTCTTAAGACCAAGGCACGGTAGTCGAAGGGATTGGTGATATCCCGGGTGTAGGGAATCGCTGCGATGTTAAGCTTCACATCAGGTTCAATGGCTTCATATTCTAAAATCAGAGCATTGAAGGCATCGGTAATCTCCTGATTAATCAGCAATTGATTTTTAACGGAGGTATTTTCCATCAAAATGCTGAAAACACTGCCATCGAGAATATAGATCAGGTGAGTGCTGTAGCAATGGGTCTTAATAATCTTTAAGGTTTTATAGAGAATCTCGTCCCAGAACCTTGAACCGTTCATGGTTTTGAGTTCATCCAGATGGCGAACCGTAATCATTTCGAGGGTCAGAATGGTTTCGCCTCGGGAAGCGCGATCCATGGCATATTTAAGGTCTTTGTAATAGGTCTTTTCAATGGTCAGTCCGGGACTTTCTTCCAGATTATCGTAATGAGCAATCTGTTGCTCAAGATTTTTTTTGAAATGAAAAAGCTCCCGAACCTTTCTGATCAATAATGCACTACTCCATAAAATCATCGGAATCACAACCAGCCAGCCGATCTGATAAAATTCAAAGGGAACTTCCAGGTAGAAAACAGAAATGAGGGATAAAACCACATAACTGCACAGTAACAAGATCATAAAAAAGATACTGGCACCGTAGGGCATGGCAATGGTAAAAATCAAGCAGGTGAATAAAATAAACACGACACTGTAATCAATAAAATTAAATTCCGAAGCGGTGAAAATCAGAAAAGCGCCAAAAACCATTAGTCCCATAAAGAAAAAAACAAGCGGCGGCACCATATCGGTAAAGCTGGGCTTTTTGAGGGGGGAGTGGTTTGTTTTTTTAGTTGGTTTAGTCTTTTTCTGTTTGGTCGCCTTATCTTTGTTTTTTTGAGATTTGCCTTTTCCCGGCGGTCGTGGTTTTTCCTGAACTGGTGCGGTTACATTCAGAATCGGTTTATTCGGACGAACCTCCGGTGCTTTTTCTAGGACTGGCGGCGGGGAGGGGGTTTGCCCTTCAGAAACAGCTTCTGGAGAAGGCTGGGATTCATCCATTTCGGAAAACCGGGAGTTGAGAATCGCGTCAACCGAGTTTGCTGTGGCTGGATCGGCAGTCGCTGATTCGATTGTTGCCCCGGAGATGGAGGCAGTTCGCTCCGATTCATAGGCGTAAGGTGTGGTTCGACCCAGGATTTTTGACAGGGTGGGCAATTCTTCATCATCCTCGATTTCACCGAAGGGTGTGGAAAAGCCAGTCATCTCATTGGAATACGATGGTTGATTGGTGAGACCCTCACCATCAAATGCCAGCCTGTTGGTCCGGGTTTCGAAAGGACGGGAATTGAGAACGGCTTGATCTAGAGCATCGTCATCCGAGATATCAACACCGGAAAGAAAATGTTCACCGGGTTCGTAAGGATCCTGGATGGCTGCTTCAAAAACGTCAGCACTCACTTCACGGGAAATAAAACCGTCATCAATGAGTGAAGCAAGCTTTGCATCAATTCGTATTTCACATTCCTGAATGGTGGCATCCAGATGCTGTTTTTTTTCGAGAATAATATCCAGTTTACTCGGCTGGATTTTGTCATTATTCATATGTATCCATCGCTTTCGCAAATAATTTCATTGCAATATTTTTTGGTCATTGACTTTATCATCATAATCGTGGATGATAAAGGAGCTTTTAGAGGCGTAGGAATCATTATAATAAATTCGAAATAGTCCTCTACAACTACACATTATAGCAAAGATTTTGCTTACATAAAAGGGAAAATCGAAAAAAGGCAGCGAATTCAGAAAAAATATTTTTTATTAACAGACAATGATATCGAAAATTTTCATAAATAGAAGTTTAAACCGCTTGTTTACAGGGTTCTGATCATTAGGATGATAAGTATCAACTTTTATCTGTGCATATGTGGATAAGTTATTAAGAAATAATCAACAACCCCATTGAAAAAAGGGAAATCAGAAAAGCCCACGGTTAGGGAAGTTTTAGCGAAAAGGTGGATTATTTACAATACTTATCCACAGATAGTGGATAGAATTGCTAAAACTGTGGATAAACCTGTTGATTACCTGTGAAAATTACAAAACTATTTGGATAGAAGGAGTTAATTGTGGATAACTTTTTAAAAAAAGGTGAAAGAATTGAGGATTTAGGTCTTAAAAATTTAATGATAATCCAGAATCCGGATTATTTCTGTTTTGGAATGGATGCTGTTTTGTTATCCTGGTTTGTTTCCCGGCGAACAAAAGGGTCTCCCCACATCATCGATCTGGGAACCGGGACGGGCATTATTCCATTATTGCTTTATGGCAAAACCAAGCCGGCCTCCATCACCGGACTGGAAATACAGGAACCCCTGGTGGAAATGGCCAGACGAAGCATGGCTTTGAATGGTTTATCAGACCAAATCAAGATCATCGCCGGCGATATTAAAGCGCCGGGCAGTGAGATTCTCCCCAACACTTATGATGTGGTGGTCAGTAATCCGCCCTATATGCGGGCCCAGGCTGGTCTGAAAAACAATTGTGAAACAAAGACAATTTCACGGCATGAAATTTTATGCAACATTGAAGATATTCTCATTTTCAGTAAGCGGATGCTGAAAGATCGGGGACTGCTATTTCTGGTTCACCGGCCGGAACGGCTGGGGGATATTATTTCACTGATGCGGCTTTATAAAATTGAGGTCAAGCATCTGCAATTTGTTTATCCTTCGATAAAAAAAGAAGCCAATCTGGTTTTGATTGAGGGACGAAAAAGCGGTAAACCGGGGTTAAAAACGGATGCCCCGCTGATTGTTTATCATGAAGATGGCGAGTATACCCAGGAGATTTATGATATTTATGGAATGACTAAGCCAGAATAAGCAGCTAGCTTAAAATATGCCACCAGCTAGACACCGAACAGTGGGCACAGATTACTTTTGCGAAGACAGAAAACAATAGATTACCCGGAGGGACCGATGGCGTTTACTTATTTTTTTAGAGATTTACATACTTTGGAGCTGATCTGTGACCATGCCATCCCAGAGCTTCAGTCAAAGCCTGAGCTTAAGATCTGGGATGCCGGCTGTGCCATGGGGCCGGAACCCTATACCCTGGCGATGCTGCTCCGTGATCGGATGGATCAGCTTGATTTTGAAAAGGTGAAGATACTAGCTACTGATATTGATGGCAGCGACCTTTTTGATAAGATTATTTTTGAAGCCGAATATCCCCGGGAACAGGTTCAGCGGATCCCCGCCGAAATTTTTGAAAAATATTTTTTCAAGGTCGAAAACAGAGATTTTTATCGGCTCACTGCTGAGATCCGGGGTGCGGTAACCTTTCAAAAGCACAATCTGTTGACTCTGAATAGCATCGGGAAAGACTTTGGACTGATTTTATGTAAAAATGTTTTGCTTCACTTTAATGAGCAGGAACGTATTGAGGTAATCTGGATGTTTTATGACGCCCTGATGGATGGGGGCTATCTGGCTATGGAACAAACCCAGAAGCTGCCCATGGAATTAGCAGATCGCTTTGAGCCGGTGGTGTCAAATGCCCGCATTTATCAGAAACGTAGTGATCGATATTAAAAAAAGGTGTCCGGAGTTAAGTCCGGACACCTTTTTTTAGGCACGGCCCCGTCGGGCCTTGAGAATACGAATGTCTTCGCCCAGAAAGGGAATGGTTTTAAAATTGCCGGAGATCCGGGAGGAAAGCCGTTCGTCATAAAGCGCCTTGATTTTGAGCACTGTCAGATTACTGGAAATGATCATCTTTTTTTCGGCATTAAGACGGCTGTCGATCACCTCATAAAGTTGCTTTTGGCTGTATTCTGAAGAAAACTCTGCCCCTAAATCATCGATGATCAGGAGATCGCAGAGCAGCAGCGGTTCATAAATTTCGGTGGAGGTTTTTTTGTCCCGGAAAAGCTGATCCTGAATGCTGGCGACCAGGTGAGCGGCGGTGACATAGACAATCCCATAACCTTTTTCAGTCAATTTATTGACAATGCAATTGGACATAAAGGTTTTGCCCACTCCGGGCGGACCGGTAAAAAGAAGCTGGTCTTGGATATGTTCAAAATTCTGGCAATACTTCACCATACTTTGTTTAATGCTGAGGGCATTGGATCGATGGCTGGCAGACCCGGAACCGATCGGCTGTTCGGAGTAATAATCAGGATTGAAGCTCTCAAAGGTTTCCCGCTGGGCCCGGGTTTTCAGGTCATAGCTGGAAAAACTGATCTCCGCCAGACACTGGTTCAGACATGAGCAGATCCCCTCCGGGAGAATCCCCGAGTCCTGACAAAGCGAACAATAATAGGAGTGGGTCAGCAGGGCGGCCTGATCTCCGGCCAGGGTTTTTTTTCTGGATTCTATCTCGCTCATCTGTCGACGGATGGCAGCGGTTTTATCCAGTTCTTTTGCGATGGTGGCCCGGGTGAGGGCAACTCCCAGGCGGTTAATTTCATTGTCCAGGACCGAAAGCTCGGGAATCTGACTATAGAGGGCTTCTTTTTTTTTGCGCTGTTTGAATTGGTAGGCATTCTGTTTTTCCTGCAACAGGGCAAAGGCTTCATTATAGGTCTTCATCGTTTATCTCCAGTTCCGGCCATAAATCTTCGGCATAATCAACTTCCATATCCAGGTAAGCCTGTTTACGGGAATCACTCATGGGTTCAATGGACTCTTTATGATCAAATTTTGGTTTTGGTTTGTCATTTTTGATGTCTTCCAGGGTTTTAAAGCCCTGTTCGTGCCAATTTTTCAGAATTCCATCAATATATTTCATATTCGGTTTGTTGGTTCGGGATAAGGCCTGGACAATGATTTCCATCGAAAAACCGTAGTCATTAAACCAGATATCCATCATCTGCCGCTCAGAAACCATAGGGTTTCGCTGGATGCCCAGATATTTGAAAATCTGAAAATAACTGGTGCGTTTATGGGCGGAGTCTTTAATATGGGCCTCAGCCTCGATGTGATCGCGGACTTGGGCGGTATAAAAACCCTTGGCGACGGTTTCCAGATATGAGACTACCTGGGCTGGGGTAAAGGTGCGGTCTTTTTTATTGATCATATTAATGGAATATTCCACAATTAAAATAACGGCTTCCGGGGTGAAATTGTATTCATCCAGCCAGCGTTTGAAAAGCAGGGTTTCTTTTTTGGTAATGGTCCGGCTTTCGTACATATCTTGAATGGTGGTGTACATTCTTTGAACCCGGTCTTCCATGCTGTTGGAAGATTGGGCATTTTTGGGAACCGTGGTTTCCGGGATAACCTCATTTTTATAGAGAATCGTGCCGGTGATATTATAAAAACGAACCAACGCATCCCGGGTGCCGGTGTATTCAATGGCGATGATTTTTTCAGAAGCCCAATAATCCCAGGCTTTTTTCACATCGGTTTCTAATAAATTCAGATCTTTGGCAATATCTTCGTTGCTGATGGGGGTCAGGCCCTGATTAAAGCATCGCTTTAAGCCGTAAAGATAGACCTTCACGTAGTCCCCCCGAGCCATGGGCATATAGTGATTGATAAAAATATTTTCAATGGGTGTAACACCCAGGTCGTCATGGCTGGAAACTAATTCAAAACGATTCATTTTTTACCTCGAGTTATGGATTGATAATCATTAAATTTCTAAAAAACTTTAGTTTGGATAAATATGATTATGTTATTATATCACATCCCTTTTAATTTGTGAGGAATTCCTGTTTTCTTAAAGTTGGGAAAAGATTTCTTAAAGAGTATAAGAAAAACTGGATTTGCGATAAAAAAACGGGTTGAAATCAAGAGATTTCTTGATAATATTAAAACTTATGATATAATTGTCAATTGGATATTGCATATATACTTGCACTGAAAGGAATAAACATGGATGCTTTTATTATAGAAGGAGGTAACCCCCTGCAAGGTGAGGTTACAATCTCCGGGGCAAAAAATGCAGTGTTGGGAATTATTCCAGCTGCGGTACTTTGTGCCTGCTCAAGTAAGATAGAAAATGTTCCTGATATTAAAGATGTTAACAAAATGATTGTTATTCTTGAAAAATTGGGCGCTGAAATATATAGAGAAAAAGATACCCTGATTATTAATACTGAAAAACCGATTTCATATGATGTGTCGGATTATGAAGAGGAAACTGGCCAGATGCGGGCTTCCTATTACCTGCTGGGAGCTTTGCTGGGACGTTATCGCAAAGCGATTGTACCATTACCTGGCGGTTGTAACATTGGGGATCGACCGATTGACCAGCATATCAAAGGCTTCCAGGCCTTGGGAGCAACCGTGGTGATCGAACATGGCCAGGTAAAAATGGAGGCCCCGGAACTCAAAGGTGCCCATATTTTCATGGATGTTGTCAGCGTTGGCGCTACTATCAACATCATGTTGGCAGCCGTTCGGGCCGATGGAAAAACAATTATTGAAAATGCTGCCAAAGAACCCCACATCGTTGATGTGGCTAACTTTTTGAACCTGATGGGAGCAAATATTAAGGGTGCGGGAACAGATGTCATTAAAATTGTTGGCGTTGAAGAAATGCAGGGTTGCGAATATTCGGTCATTCCCGATCAAATCACCACCGGCACCTATATGATGGCCGCTGCGGCTACTGAGGGGGATGTTTTAATTAAAAATGTTATTCCCAAGCATATGGAGGCGATCACGGCTAAACTCAGTGAAATGGGGGTCATTGTCCGCGAAGAAGACGACGGGATTCGGGTCATCGGTAAGCATCCATTAAAGGCTGTGAATGTGAAGACCATGCCTTATCCTGGTTTTCCCACCGATCTGCAACAACCGATGGCGGTGTTAATGACCATTGCCCAGGGCACCAGTACCATTACCGAAAGTATTTTTGAAAGCCGGTTTAAATATGTGGACGAATTACGTCGAATGGGCGCCAATATTTCCATTAATAGCCGGACGGCAAGCATTACCGGTGTTAAGGCCTTATCAGCTACCAAAATCAGAACTACCGATTTAAGAGCCGGAGCAGCCATGGTTATTGCGGGATTAATTGCTGACGGCGAAACAAAAATCACGGAAATTGTTCATATTGATCGGGGCTACGAAAATCTTCAGGAAAATCTGCGAAATCTGGGGGCTGATATTCGTCGGATTTCAGAGAAAGATCCAGCTGGCCTTTAGTAAAATTAAGCTTGATGAACCAGCAAGGGACAACGATTACCTTAAATCTCGTAAAGTTAGGTTAAGTCAGGTTTAAGCATCATTAGCTAGGATAAACCTAACAATCCAGCTGGCCCTTGGCGCATTTAAATGGAATAATTTTACAAGGTTTTTTAAAATGAACAAGGGAGCGACGATTGAAATTTTGTAGTTTATATAGTGGAAGTTCAGGAAACAGTTTGTTTGTCTCAAACAACAGCACCAAAATACTGATTGACGCTGGCCTCAGCGGGAAACGGATCCAGAGTGCCCTGGACGCCATTGAAGAGGATCCCCGGGAAATCGGCGGCATTATGGTGACCCATGAACATAGCGATCATATTCATGGGGTTGGGGTATTGTCCCGGCGTTTTGACCTGCCTGTTTATGCTAATGAAAAAACCTGGGCAGCAATGATGAAAGATCTGGGCAAAATCGCCGAGCATAATGTTAAGATTTTTGATTTTGAAAAACCTTTTAATATCCAGGATCTTCAAATCGAAGCTTTTAAAACATCCCATGATGCGGCGGATTCGGCTGGCTTTGTCATCTCTGACGGAAAAAATCGACTGGGAATCGCCACTGACTCGGGAATTATTACCATCGAGATGCGCAGTGCCTTATGTGGCTGTGATTTGGTGGTGCTTGAGTCCAATCATGATGTGTCGATGCTGGAGGCTGGATCATATCCCTTCTACCTCAAACAGCGGATAAAAAGCGATTTCGGTCATCTGTCCAATGAGACAGCTGGCGATCTGGCCCTGGCCCTGGTAAAAGAAGGCACCCGGCAACTGGTGCTGGCCCACCTCAGCCAGGAAAACAATTACCCCCTACTGGCCTATGAAACAACAGCCCGGATATTAACCGAGGCGGGAGTGGTTCTGGATGGGGATGTAAAACTTTGTGTAGCAAAAAGAAGCAGTGCGAGTGAGACAATTAACCTGTAAAAGAACTTCAACTAAGATTGAGGTGAAACGATGAACGACGATCTGAAAAAAGAAAAAAAATCGAATTCCCTGATCATCGGCATGATCGGGGCAATTATCGGTGGCGTGATTGTGGGCGCTTTATTTCTTGGTGTCAACTTTTTCTTCGACAACAGCACCGTGATACAGGGCGCCAAAAATGAAATTGTTGTCAGCGAGGGTTCGGCGAATACGGTGGTGGAAGCCATTGCTCAGACGGTACCCCCATCGGTGGTCGGGATTGAGACAACCGGGGTGGCGATGACCACTTACGGACCTCAGGAAGCAACCGGAGTCGGTTCCGGTTTTATTTTAACCAGCGATGGTTACATCGCCACTAATCAACATGTGGCATCAAATGATATTTCGGCCATGAAAGTATCGCTGGCTGACGGGAATACCTATGATGCCAAATTGATCTGGTCGGATGCCAGCCTTGACTTGGCGATTATTAAAATTGATGCCAAAGATTTGCCAGTACTGGAACTGGGCGACTCGGACAATGTGGTTGTCGGGGAACTGGCGGTAGCAGTTGGCAATCCGATGGGACTAAATTTTGAACGAACGGTTACTTCAGGAATCATATCAGCCCTGAACCGAAGCATTCCGCTGGATAATGGGTTGGCGGAAGATCTGATTCAAACCGATGCTTCCATTAATTCGGGAAATAGCGGCGGACCGCTGGTCAATAAAAACGGTGAGGTGATTGGCATCAATACCTATAAATTGACCACCGGAGAAGGAATGGGTTTTGCCATTCCGATCAATATTTTAAAACCGATTCTTAACGAAGTTGTCGCAACTGGCAAATTCAATTCCACCGTGATGGGCATCACCGCTTATGACCGGGCCATTGCCGATTATTACCTCACCGACAGTGATGTTAACTTCAATGAGGGCATCTATATTGCCTCAGTGCAACAGGGCGGCGGCGCCGCCAATGCCGGTCTGGCGGCCGGAGATATCATTAAAGAAATCAATGGCGTCAAAACCAATACCATGCTTAAGATGAAAGAAATTCTCTATGCGGTCAATGCCGGGGATAAGGTAAGTGTTACCTTTGAACGGAATGGTCAAAGTCAGACAAAAGATGTGGTAGTAACAGCCGGACAATAAAAATCGTTTTCAGTTGAAAATTTATGAAAAAAATGAAAATCCCATTGACAGTGGATTTTTATGGTGCTATAATCAAAAACATCTTAAGGTTATGGATAACAGTAGTCAATGAAGACCAGACTGTTATAGACAGATACTTAAAGATTTTTAAATGCTTATCAAAGGTGATAACAGGAAACCCTGTTATCACCTTTTTTTATTCAAACCAAATAGTACCAATCAATTTATCAAAGGCGATAACAGTCATGAATGTTATCGCCTTTTTTAATTGATGGGATTGTCATTATTTTATCGTTTGAATGGACATAAGAAAAAATGAATCGCCACTCAAATAAGAAGTTATGGCGGATTCAAAAGAAGAGGACAGAAATTATAAATTGCCTAAAAAGGCGGCTTTGGTAACTGTATGATCGTCACGATACGTCAGTTGATCAAAATAATTGAGAAAAGAGGAAGTTAAAATGATTAATTCTGGTGATGTCGCATTTGTTCTGATCGGTTCAATGCTGGTATTCTTTATGACTCCTGGCCTGGGATTGTTCTATGGTGGGATGGTTCGCAGAAAAAATGTGATCAATACATTAATGTCGGTGCTATTTTGTTGTGGTCTGGCAACGGTGATGTGGTTTGCCGTTGGTTACTCAATTTCATTTGGTGAAGATGTGGGCGGACTGGGTGTTGTCGGAAACCTAAGCAATGCTTTTTTCAGCGGCGTCAGTGCTACTGAAGCCGGCCCTTATGCGGCCAATATCCCCGGCGCACTGTTTGCCATTTTTCAGTTGATGTTTTGTATTATTACACCGGCTATTCTGGTGGGCGCCTTGGAAGGCCGAATGAAATTTTCAGCCATGTTTATTTTTATCACCTTTTGGCTGTTACTTGTCTACTACCCACTGGCTCACATGGTTTGGGGTTTAGGCGGCTTTATCGCCGGATTGGGAGCAGTCGACTTTGCCGGGGGTAATGTTATTCATATCAGCTCCGGGGTTTCTGGATTGATTGCCTGTATCATCCTTGGTAAAAGAAAAGGCTATGGCATTCAGGCCTATCATCCCCATAACATTCCGATGATTTTCACCGGTGGTGCCATCTTATGGGTGGGCTGGTTCGCTTTCAATGGCGCATCGGCTTTAGCCGCCAACGGACTGGCCGTTCAGGCCATGGGCAACACGATGATCGCTTCGGCGGCAGCGATGTTAAGCTGGATGCTGATGGAATCGATTCTTTATAAAAAAGTAACGGTTCTGGGTGCTGTGACTGGTGCGATCATCGGACTGGTAGCTATTACCCCGGGTTCTGGTTATGTACCATTTGGCGCTGCCTTGGTGATTGGCGCCCTGGTTAGTCCGATCTGCTTATTCTTTATGACCAAGGTAAAACAGAAATTCGGTTATGATGATTCGCTGGATGCCTTTGGCTGTCATGGGATTGGTGGAATCTGGGGTGGTATTGCCACCGGATTATTTGCCCAATCAGCGATTAACCCCGTTGCTCAATGGGATGGTTTGTTCTTTGGAGCCACCGAATTATTTGTGGCTCAATTGATGGCAGTGGCGATTTCCGTTATCTACTCGGCAGTTATGACCGGGGCGATCATGCTGGTGCTTAAAAAAGTGATGAACATCCGCGTTTCACCTGAAGCCGAATCATTGGGTCTGGATATCAGCGAACACAGTGAACAAGGTTACCCAGCTTTCTCGGGAATTGATCAATAAAACGATATTGAAATACGGTTGGGGAGCCATGCCATCATGGCTTCGCGATTAATAAAGAAAGGAAAAAACTTATGAAACTGATTGAAGCAATTATCCGTCCGGAAAAGTTGGAACCTTTAAAGGATGCGTTTTTAGAAGCAAAGGTCAATGGCATGAACGTCCGTCAGATACTCGGATGTGGTAACCAATTCGGATGGGTGGCCCATAATCGGGGTACCTCGGTAATGATGAACATGCTTCCTAAAATTGAAATAAAAGTAGTGGTTGCCGACGATAAGGTCGAGGAAATCATCCAACTGATTATGAATACCGTCCGCACTGGAGAAATCGGGGATGGGAAAATCTTTATCAAACCGGTGGAGGAATGTATTCGGATCCGAACTGGCGAGCGCGGCGATATCGCACTTTAAAAGAATCAACAAAAAAATAACAACGGTGACTATAAGCGATTATATTAAATGTTTGATATAATCGCTTTTTTTGTGCGTTTTTTCGAAATAGTAGAAAAGATTCCAGCTATGATAAATTCAAGGATTGACTCGAAGGATGACAAATGCTATAATGCGACTTGCTGAGTCAGAAATGAGTCGGTAAAAATTAAATATTAAAATCAACCTTAAATAATAGCGAAAAGGTTCAGTCGATTAGTCAATGAAGAGTAGCGGCGAAAAAATGAACCGGATATATCATTTAGAGTATCAAAGGCGATAACAGTTTTTTTGTTGTCGTCTTTTTTTGCGTTGAGCGTCTGCAATTATCGTTTTGAAATTTAGATAATTGAACCAACTTATCAAAGGGGATAAGCGTAGCGGCCGGTCTGTTAAGGGCTGGTTTTAAAGTGGGTTGATCGGATAATCATTGGACCGTTTTCAGTGATTGGCATAAATAACGATAACAGAGAATTATGGAGGAAATTATGATTAATTCTGGAGATGTGGCATTTATTTTGATTTGTACAATGCTGGTATTTTTTATGACCCCGGGGTTGGCATTGTTCTATGCCGGGATGGTGCGGCGAAAAAATGTCCTCAACACGATCATGTCGGTGGTGTTTTGCTGTGGACTGGCCACGGTAATGTGGTATGTGGTGGGGTATTCGATATCCTTTGGCCCGGACCTGGGTGGATTGGGTATTATCGGTGATTTTAGCAACGTTTTTTTTAGGGGCATCAGTGCTTCCGAACCGGGACCCTATGCCAGTAGTATTCCCGGGCAATTGTTTGCTATTTTTCAACTGGTGTTTTGTATGGTTACCCCGGCTATTGTGGTGGGTTCCCTGTCGGGAAGAATGCGATTTTCAGCACTATTTATTTTTGTAACCTTCTGGATGCTGCTGGTCTATTATCCAATGGCCCATATGGTTTGGGGTCAGGGTGGTTTGATCGCTGGTCTCGGCGCGGTGGATTTTGCCGGGGGATTGGTTATCGAAGTCAGCTCAGGGATTTCTGGTCTGGTGGCTTGTATAATTCTGGGTTCCCGAAAAGGCTACGGCATCAAGTCCTATCATCCCCATAATATTCCGCTATTTGTCATCGGCGGGGCGATTTTATGGGTGGGCTGGTTTGCCTTTAACGGTGGATCGGCCCTGGCCGCCAACGGACTGGCGGTGCATGCGGTAGTGACCACCTTGCTGGCTTCGGCAGCGGCGATGTTAACCTGGATGCTGGTTGAAATGGTGGTTTATAAAAAGGTTACCGTCATGGGGGCTATCACCGGATCAATTGTCGGTCTGGTTTCAATTACGCCCGGGGCTGGTTTTGTGCCAACCGAAGCAGCCTTATTCATTGGCGGCGTGGTGAGTCCGATTTGTTTTTACTTTTTAACAAAGGTGAAGGTACGGTTTGGCTATGATGATACCCTTGATGCCTTTGGCTGTCATGGTATCAGTGGGATCTGGGGGGTCATTGCCACCGGATTGTTTGCCCAGACGGCGATCAATCCGGTCGCTCAATGGAATGGTTTGCTATTTGGCGATACTCAGTTATTTGTGGCCCAGATCACAGCGCTGCTGATTGCGGTGCTTTATTCGGGGACGATGACCGCGGTGATTATGCTGATCCTCAAGAAGGTCATGGCCATCCGGGTCGCTCCTGAAGCAGAAGCACTGGGTCTTGATATCAGCGAACACAGTGAAGAAGGATATCCGGCATTTTCCGGAATTGACCAATAGCAGTTTATCGACTAAAATACGAATAGAAAGTCAGCATCGGTCACCAGGAAAACTGAATAAGAAGCAGTTTGTTCGATTTTCATGAATTTCCCGATGACCGGTTATTTTTAAGCAAGAAAGGAAAATGCTATGAAACAGATCGAAGCGATTATCCGTCCCGAAAAACTGGAACCGTTAAAGGATGCGTTTTTGGCAGCAAAGGTCAATGGAATGAACATCCGTCAGGTGCTGGGATGTGGCAATCAGTATGGCTGGATTGCCCATAACCGGGGCACTTCAGTGATGATGAATATGATTCCCAAAATCGAGATTAAAATTGTGGTAACCGACGATAAGGTGGAAGAAATCGTCCAATTGATTATGAGCGTGGTCCGAACCGGCGAAATTGGTGATGGAAAAATTTTCGTCAAACCAGTGGAAGAATGTATCCGGATCCGAACCGGCGAAAGAGGAGATATCGCATTATAAAAAATGCAGTCTTCAATAAATTAAGCAAGCCCGCTCGTTGCCGATGTAACGAGCGGGCTTTTTTATAAAACACAACGAAATGATTGACTTTTTCATCAAAAACAATATAATTAAACAATAATTACAAAATTTCAGAAACGAATAAAAAGCAAAGTATTAAGACCGTGAAGCTCACGGCAGTTTCACAGAGACAATAAAGCAGAAACAGGAAGGTGATCGGATGAAAAAGGTAGTGGATGATGAGCGTCTGATGGTGAAAATCTGTGAGATGTACTATAATCAGGATATCAATCAAAAGCTGATCGCAAAGGAGTTGGGTTTGTCCCGGCCGACGGTGTCCCGGATTCTTCAAAATGCCAGGGAGCGGGGCATTGTCAAAATAATTATCGATCCTATTTTTGGCAACAATTATGTGGATCTGGAAAAAAAACTGGAGAGCCGCTATGGCCTAAAAGAAGTCTTTATCGTTGATATGAAACAGGATAACCGGGATCAGAAGGATGAACTGGCTAAGGCCACTGCCAATTATCTGGAGCGGCTGATTAAAGATGATACCATTATCGGGGTTTCCATGGGTTCGTCGATTGGCCAGATCTATCGTTTTGTGTCCAAAGGCACCTCAAAGCGGGTGACCTTTATCCCCCTCATCGGCGGGATTGGACATCTGGGCATGGAGCTGCATTCCAACACTATTGTGGAAGCCCTGGCAAAGGCTTTTGGCGGCGTTTCCTATCTGCTGCATGCTCCGGCCCGGGTGTCTGGGGTCAAAATCAAAGAGGAATTGATGAAGGAGCCGGATATCCGACGGATCATCAAAATGGGTGATGGCTTGGATGTGGCGGTGGTTGGGATCGGGGTGCCCAATCGGGGATCAGCGATTATGGCCACTGGCTATTATGACGAAAAAGACATGGAAATCATGCGCCAGAAAAATGTGGTGGGGGATGTCTGCATGCAGTTTTTTGACATCAATGGCAGTACCGAAGCCTTTGAGGCTGATAATTGTGTGATTGGCGTTGATATTAAAAAGCTTCGGCGAGTCCCCCATTCGATAGGGGTTGCCAGCGGTCCCGAAAAAGCCCAGGCCATCCAGGGTGCCATCAAAGGCGGATTCATTAATGTCCTGGTCACCGATGTGGAATGTGGAAAAAGACTGCTGGAACTCGATGAAGCGGCAGAACTGACCGCCAGGAATGAGATGATGAATGCAGAAACCGAGAGGATTGACGAAAAATGATCATGCCGAAAAAAGAAGCACTAAAAGATGTTAAATTATTTGCCCTGGATATGGATGGCACGGTTTATCTGGGCAATGGTTTAATCGATGGGGCCCTGGACTTTATCGAAGCCCTGCGAGCCCAGCAAAAAGATTTTATTTTCATCACCAACAATTCATCCCGGGGCCCCAGCTTTTATCAGGAGAAACTAAAGAAAATGGGTTGTTTTGTAGATGCAGACCGGATCATCACCTCCGGGGATGTGACCATTGAATATTTAAAAACCTATTATCCCGGAAAATCCGTCTATCTGATGGGCACCCCGCTGCTGGAGGAGAGTTTCGAAAAACACGGCATCAAGCTGGTTCAGGAACAGCCGGATGTGGCGGTAGCCAGCTTTGATACAACCCTGACCTACGAAAAGCTGGAGAAAATCTGTACCTTTATCTTAAACGGCGCGGTCTTTTTGTCCACCCATCTGGATTTGGTCTGTCCCACCGAAACCGGTTTTATCCCCGATTGCGGTTCGATGTGTGCTCTGATTACTAAATCCACCGGGGTGGAACCCAAATATTTAGGCAAGCCCTTTCCCGAAACCATGGAGATGATTCTGGCTATTACCGGGCATAAAAAAGAGGATGTGGCTTTTGTTGGGGATCGGATCTATACCGATGTGGCTACTGGTGTTAATAACGGTGGCAAAGGCTTTCTGGTGCTGACCGGAGAAACTAAAATGGCCGACCTGAAAAATTCGGAGGTAGTTCCGGATTGTGTTTTTGACTCACTGAAAGAAATGACGAACTATTTATAGACTGTTTATTTTATCTGAAACGGGGAAGATAATAAGAACAAGGAACATAACATGAATGTGACCGGAAAGAATAAATGGAAAGGAATGAAAGATTCATTAACAGGTAGGAGTATGCATTCTAAAACAGTTACAATTATTAATCCCTCAGGTTTACACGCACGACCTGCGGCGCAGTTTTGTCAGAAGGCCGGAGAATTCAGAGCTAATATCAGAATTAAAAAATTAGGTGACGATCCCAAAGAGGGCGAGGCAAAGTCGCTGTTGAGTATCATGGCAACGGGGATTGGCCAGGGCGATGTGGTTGAAATTTTCGCCGTGGGTGAGGATGAAATGCTGGCGGTGGAAACCCTGGTAGCGCTGATCGGCAGTGGCTTTGGCGAAGTGTAATTATTATAGGACCTAAGAAGCACCTGGAACAGCAACAGAAAGTGAGGTTGGTGATACCCTACCGTACCGACCAATTGTTAATCTGTTGTTCGCTGCACCAATGCGTACAACATGATGTAACAATTGTCGGTACTGGGTTAGCATTATGACAAGCCCTCACTGCTAAGGCAGCAGGTGCTTTTTTTATGTCTGAAATCAGGGCCGATCAGGCATACGCCAGTTTGTTTTTATAAATGATCGATTTTAAATCGGCCTGCCGCCACTGGAGTTCGTCCAGGTTGATGCCGAAGTCCAGTTGCCCCTGGGTAGCGATCAGGAGATGTTCGAGGTTGCAGTTGCCAGCCCGCTCGCCGATGCCGAAGAGGGTAGAATCGGCGTATTTGGCCCCGGAGCGGAGCCCCTGAATGGAGTTGGCCACGGCCATGCCCAGATCGTTGTGCATGTGCACCTCAATGTCGATGTTGTCGGGAATCCGACTGATGGTGGCCTTGCAGAGGCTGGGCGACATGATTCCTACCGTGTCTGAAAAACGCAGGGTGGTGGCCCCCAGATCCCGGGCGGTTTCAATCAGCAAAACGACGAAATCCCAGTCGGCCCGAGAGGCGTCTTCCAAACCGATGGTCAGTTCTCTTTTCTCGGTGTGGATGGCCGCGGCGCAGGCGCTCAGTTTTTCCAGCACCTGGGATCGAGTGGTGCGCAGCTTCTCGCGAATCAGCAGATCCGAAGCCGGGACACAAACATGGATAATGTCGGCGCCGCAGCCGATGGACTGGCTGATATCAGAGAGATTCATCCGGTTCCAGCCAATAATCTGGGCTTTCTGACAGGCCAGCTTGATTTTTTCAAAGGCCCGGCATTCCTCTCTGCCCATGGCAGGGGTACCGGCTTCGATCCGGCTGACCCCCAGGGCGTCCAGAGATTTGGCGATGGTGACTTTTTCCCGGATCGAAAAGGCCATCCCCGGGCTTTGTTCGCCGTCTCTTAAGGTAGTATCAACAATATATTTCTGTCTGTTTGTCATTTTGCACCTCACTGGCAAGGGTTCGCAGTTCCCGATCGGACAGGTTTCGGCCTAACTGGGTGCAGCGGGATTTAATGTGTTTTAAAATGATATGGGCTGTTGATTCGGATAATTCCAGTTCGTCCAGCTTATACAACAGGCTTTGCCGGCCGGAGTGTTTACCCAGGACAATTTCCCGCTGGTTGCCAACAGTTTGGGGATTAAAGGGTTCATAGGTGTGTGGGTTTTTTAATACCCCATCCACATGAATGCCGGATTCCACCTTGAAAATATCAGTTCCGATGATGGCCTTCATTTTACCCACTGGCTGGCCGGCCAGCTTTTCATAAAGGTCACGCAACTCACTTAAAACCGATAAGTCACCGGTAAACAAATCAGGTTGGCTTAGTTTTAGCCCCATCAGCACTTCTTCCAGCGGTGGGAAGTTATGATGGTTGGCAAAACCGCAGCTGATACTCTGTCCGCCGGCCAATAGCCATTCCAGGGCGATGGCGGTGGCGCAATGCTGTTGGTTGCCGGGGCATAGGTCCAGGGTGTCAATACCGCTGTTCAACAGGGCGGTAAAAACTGCCGGATAGTCCCGGGTCATCAGGTCTTCCAGCCCGATGATCCGGATTTTTTGATGGTACCGGGAATTTAATTTGCTGACGGGGATGTTTTTTTCCACCAGTTCATTGGGCTCCAGTCTCCAGAGGGGTTTTGATTCTTTCATCCCCGGGCTATCCGAAGTGAGAGGTTCGGGAAGAATCTGGGTCAGAAAAAAACGTCGTCCCCCCAGCCATTGTTTTAAACCGGTAGCAGTGACCGGAAAACTAAGCAGGTCAACCAGCTCTGGGGTCAATTCGATTTTTGTGACGCCACAGGTAAAAAGCAGGTTACAGAAATGGTTAAGATCCCGGGCGGTAATCCCCGCTGTATTAAAGGTTGTCAGTGTCCGATCAATAATAGTAACCATTTGTGTACCCCACTTTCGTTTGTTCGTTTTTAAAATTGATGCTGCCGATGTAAGGGCAGCATCATCGGTGAAGTATAAAATAAAAGATTAGCCCAGTACCGACAATTGTTATATCATGTTGTGACCTAGGGGTCAGACCCTGTGCCTCAAGGCGAACAGTTGCGGAGCTATAACATAATAAGCTAGCATTCTTGCATTCGCAACTGTACGAATTGTGCGCATTTAACAGATTAACAATTGGTCGGTACGGTAGTTTGGCACTACCCAAGAGGGCTAAATAACCAGGTCTTCGACCACGTTGCCGCCTTCGATGTGTTCATCCATAATCCGTTCCACATCGTCCACGGTCACCTTGCCATACCAGACTCCTTCGGGATAAACGACCACGATGGGGCCCTTGTCGCAGATCCCGAAACAGCCGGTGTTGTTTAACATGACGTCGCCGGATAATTCCCGCTCGTCGATTTCTTCAAGAAATGTCTGCAGGATTTTCACTGAATCCTGTTGAAAACAATACCCCTGTTGGGTGCCGTTGATCCGGCAGCTGGTGCAGATAAAAATATGATGTTTAGGACTAACCATTTTTAAATTCCTCCTGATCGTTTATAAATAGTTTTTAAATGATGATATTAACCCATCGGCACCGCTGACGGGTGGTATTAATGAAACTAGAAATTACCGGCGGTGCGTAGTTCGGACTTTAACATTTCCTGGGCCGCTGTTTTAACAGCATCTTCAATCCGGTCGTAGGTTGAGAAGACCTTGATACCCTTGCTTTCCAGCCGTTTGGTGGGCAGGTCGCCGATGCGCATGGTGATGGCGCCGTCGCAATCATTTAAGGCTTTCAGAATGGTACCGATCTTATCTTCCTTTTCGTCACATTCTTCTTCGCCGGTGCAATACTTGCCGATCACCCGTTTTTCCTTAAACTGGACCTCATCGTCAAGGTAATCATAGATATAAAGCTCAGAAGCTTGACCGAAATGCTGATCCACCAGCATCCCGCCTTTGGAGGTGATCGCAAAGCGCAATCCCTGTGGTGCAGCCAGAACCATTGCTTCACTTTGGACTTCATTTTCCCGGAAATCCAGGGAGATGTCGCTGTCCAGTTTGCCAATGGCATCGGCCCGACATTGTTTGCAGTGATACATTTGTTTCAAGTGAACCCCGCATTTATCGCGAATCCCATTAATTTCGTGGTTGGTGGCAATTTGCAGACCTTCAAAGGCGGAGCCTTTCACGGGAATCAGGGGCATCACATTGGAGATAAAACAGCCCATATCTTTTACCGTTCTGACCACTTCTTCGATGTGCTTGTCATTGATTCCCATCAGGGTTACGGTATTGATCTTGACGATTACCCCTTCATCAATCAGGAGCTTGATCCCTGAAAGCTGGTTGGCCAACAGAATTGAAGCACCGGCTTCGCCATGGTAGCGGTTCCCCATAAAATCCACATGTTTGTAGATTTTGGCGCCGATGGCCGGATCAACTGCATTGACCGTGACGGTGATGTGGGAAACGCCCAGTTTGGCCAGTTCTTTGGCATAGTAGGGAAGCATTAAGCCATTGGTGGAAACGCAGAAGGTAACATTGGGGTCATATTCATGGATTAGGGTCAGCGCTTTTCGGGTTTCGTCAAAGTTTGCCAGGGCATCACCGGGGCCGGCAATCCCGACAACGGTGAGGTTGGGCACCTTTTCTTTGACCAGTTTGTATTTTTCAAAAGCGGCCTCGGGGGAAAGAATTTCGGTGGTCACGCCGGGACGGCTCTCATTGGGGCAATCAAATTTACGGACACAGTAATTACATTGAATATTGCATTTAGGTGCGATGGGGAGGTGCATCCGGGCGTTTTTCTGGGAGGCACCACAGCTATAGCAGGGATGATTGGCGGTTTTTTCTTCAATGGTCTGCGCCTGAGGGGTCAGTGGGGTAGTTGTTTTTTTGTTTTCCAGCACTTTCATTTTTGCCTCCGTTTCCGGCTCTAATCCGTATTTGGATTTGGGCCCTTCATTATAATAGGTGTTGTACAGGGTTTCCCGGAATCCCCCTTCCACTGCTTTAAGAATGGTGTTGGTAATCTGGTCCAGGAGTATTTGAGAGCCTTCGTAGCCCAAAGTCCGAACCCGCTGGCCACCGATGCGGTCATGGATCGGGAAGGCACAGCGGATCAAGGGAATCCCGTGTTTTTCTTCAATCCGGCGGCCGTCGGAATTCCCCAGCATCAGGTTGGCACCCAAACGCAGGGCCTCTTCTTCAATGGTTTCAAAGTCCACATCATTTAAGATCACGTAGTTGTCAACAAAAAGCACATCAGCCAGTTTGGAAAGCTCGGCTGCGATTTTTTCTTTGAGCTGGGGACAATTGGAACCAGTGGCGGCGATCACTGGCATCACGCCATTTTCACAACAGAGCCGAACCGCTGAAACGACAAAATCCGGTTCGCCGAAGATGGCGATACGACCCAAGGCATTGTATTTATGGGAGTCGACCATGCCATCAAGATAACGCCCTCTTTCTTTGACGATTTTTTCAGGAATGGCCTTTTTCGACAGTTCAGACAGGAGTTCCATTAAGGCATCGGTATCCCGGAGTCCCATCGGCAGGTTCAGCCGTTTGTAGGGGACGCCATAATTTTCGTAGAGGTAAACCCCCGGGGATTCGTCAGGCTTGATGGTATCAGATATTTCGATGGTAGCTCGGGCTCCGGCCATTTTCTGGATTTCAGAAATCGGGGTGCCATGCATCGGCAGTCGATAATAACTGCTCTGGTGGACGCCGTCGAGGTTTTCAGAAAGATCCGGAAGGAGAATATACTCCAGCCCAAACTGATCCAGCACATCTTTTAAATAACGGGTATCCGCCGGGGAAACCATGGTCGTGACAATATTGATCTTATCATGTTTGGTGTTGTCCATTTCGACATGGGAGACAATCGCCCGGAGTGCCCGGGTAAAGCCTTCAAATTGGGTGCCGCCGTAACCAGCCGATTTCACCGGGATAATTGTCACCTTTTCATCAGGATGAGAAGCGTAAAAATTTTTAATGATAAACTCAATGTCTTCGCCAATGGTTTCGGCCAGACAGGTGGTGGAAACGCCGATGACCTCTGGTTGATATAATTTGATCAGATTTTCCAGACCGATGATCAGGTTTTTCTCGCCGCCGTAGACGGTGCCTTCTTCGGTGAGGGAAGAGGAGGCGATGTCCACCGGCTCATTGTAATGGGTGGCCATATGGCGGCGGATATAGGTGCTGCATCCCTGGGAACCATGGAGGATGTTCATGCATTTTTGAATGCCGTAGAAGGCATTGGCGGTTCCCATCGGCATACACATTTTACAGGGATTAACATTTAAGTTGACTAAATTTTTAGACATTTTTGATACCTCCTTGGGATATAATTTCCCAGACAGGACTGTTCATCGACAGGTTGATTTCTGAGGCAAAGTTCAGGGTTCCTTCGTAGCCCGCCAGGGGATGCTTGCGTTCATGGTTGTGATCACAGAAGGCTACCCCCAGTTTATAGGCCAGCGGCCGTTCCTTGACGCCGCCTACTAATATATCGGCTCCCATTTCCTTCATAAAAGCTTCCAGTTCCGCCGGATTGGCATCATCTAAAATCACGGCATCCTCGTCCACCAGATGCTGGATGACTTCGTAATCATCCTTGCTCCCGGTTTGGGTGCCCACCATCACGGTGTTCATGCCAAATTCATGAAACTGTCGGATCAGGGAGATTGCTTTAAAGCCGCCGCCCACATAGATGGCGGCTTTTTTTCCTTCAAGATTTTTGCGATATTTATTTAAAAGAGGGATAACTCTATTTTTTTCTTCTTCAATAAAGGCTTTAGCGCGCTTTATAACTTCTTTATCACCGACAGCATAGGCAATCCGCATCAGTGAATCGGAGGTGTCGGTGACGCCGAAAAAGCTGATTTTGATAAAAGGAATATCAAAAACCTCTTCCATCTGTTTGGCCAGATAGGTCATCGATCCGGCACATTGAACCAGATTGAGTTGGGCTGCAGGGGCTTGTTTCAGGTCCTTGACTTTGGCATCGCCGGTAATATTGGCAACTACTTCGACGCCGATGCGTCTTAAATAATTTTTGATGATCCACATTTCCCCGGCCAGGTTAAAGTCGCCGAGAATGTTGACACCGGCAGTTTTGGCCGGTAAAAATTCGGGGGTAATCAGGCTCATAATGGCGTTGCAGGCCATTTTATAGCCGGTTTTCTTAGTTCCTGAAAATCCCGGGGATTTAACGGCGATGACCCGGATGTCGTATTTTGCTTCGGCGTTGCGACAGACTGCGTCGATATCGTCACCGATGACGCCGACGATACAGGTGGCGTAAATAAAAATGACTTTGGGGGCATGACTGGCCATGATTTCATCAATGGCAGCCACCAGTTTCTTTTCACCGCCGAAAATGACGTCAGTTTCCCGCAGATCGGTGGAATAAGAGTTCCGATATCCTTCTTCACCGCTGGATAGACTGCCGCGGATATCCCAGGTGTAGCTGGCACATCCAATCGGGCCATGAACAATATGGAAGGCATCGGTGATGGGGTTTAAAACAACCCGGGCACCGCAGTAAACACAAGCCCGTTGACTGACTGCCCCTGAGACACTTTCTGACTCACACTTGATTCCGCTGCCGTCTCCGCTGCATTCCGAAAAACGAATCGACTTGGCTCTTTCTGGTAAAATTGCACTGTCATTTTTCATTTTACAGCCTCCTTTCAAATAAAGGGGAGGAAAACCTCCCCTAATTAAGCATTACATTACCATTTCTAAATCTTCGTCTTCGCAGTCACGGTCCTGACGGTCCATGAGGGCGTTGAGGATCAGTTCAGCCAGTCGGATGGCACCTTTGTAACCAACGATCGGCATGTAAGAGTGAACATAACGGTCGATGATCGGGAAACCAACCCGTACCAGTGGGATGTCTTCGGCGCGGGCAACTTGCTTGCCGTGGGTGCCGCCGATTAATAAGTCAACCGGATCATTTTTAATCCATTGGTGGAGTTCGAATAAGTCACCGCTTTGTTTGGCAGTACAGCCTTCAATGCCGAATTTTTCCAGTAACGCGGCGGCTTTTCGGTCAAAAGCGGCTCCGGGGGTACCGGTTACCATGTATTTAGGGATCATCCCCATTTCCAGGGTGATTTGAGCCATCCCCAAAACAGTGTCCGGATCGCCGAAAATAGCGACGGTTTTGTTGTTGGTATATTGATGTGAATCCAACAGGATATCCATTAACTGGCCCCGTTCTTCTTCAATTTCATAAGGGACTTCATTTTTAGAGAACTGGTTCAGGGCCATTATAAATGCATCGGTATTTTCCACGCCAATTGGCAGCGGCAGCGTTTTATAAGGCACCTTACATTTCTTTTCGAGAAAATCCGCCGGGAATTCTGAGGTCAGTTCGCCTAAGCCCAGGGTCATTTCACAGTTGCCCAGATCCCGGATATCGGGAATGGTGGTGCCGCCCTTGGGATACATGGTGTAATTGCCGGTCATTGGGGCATCTAAAACGCCGCTGGTATCTGGCAGCATGATGAACTCAGTGCCCATCAGCTTCATCAGTCGTTTCATTTCCCGCATGTCGCCAGGATTAACAAATCCCGGGAAGAGGGCCAGTTTACCATTTTTTTCACCAGTGGCGGTAGATAGATATTTAATAAATCCGGAAATCATGTTATAATAACCGGTAATATGTGAACCAACATAACTTGGCGTATTGGTGTGAACGACCAATTTGCCTTCGGGTACTTTTGCATCCTGGATGTAACCGTTAAGGTCATCCCCGATGGTTTCACTTAAACAGGTGGTATGAACCGCTATGATTTCAGGGTCGTAAATATCAAAAATGTTTTTAATCGCCGTTTTCAGATTGGCGCCGCCGCCGAACACGGATGCGCCTTCGGTAAATGAACTGGAAGATGCAATGGCTGGATCTTTAAAATGTCTGGTTAAAAACATTCGATGAAATGAACAGCATCCTTGTGAGCCATGGCTGTGGGGCATACATTGGTGAACACCCAGGGCTGCGTACATGGCGCCGACAGGTTGACATGTTTTTATCGGATTGATCCGTAGGGTGGATCGGTCCGATAATTTTTTTGGGGTTAATTCTAACATTATTCCATACCTCCTAAGCTGCCAACTAACGTGGGCTCACTTTTCCAGGGGGCCTGAACCATATTCCAGACCGGGGTGTAAGTGGCCATTGTAATGTCTTTGGCGAAATTTAATGCTCCTCTGAAGCCAGCGTAGGGACCGCTGTAATCATAGGAATGTAATTGTCGTGAGGGAACACCTGATTTTTGAACAATAAATTTGTCTTTAATTCCCGAGAAGAAAATATCAGGTTTTAACAGTTTTAAAAATTCCTCGGTTTCAAAATGGTTAAAGTCATCCGTGATGATGGCCCCTTCAGAAATATCGGCCCATAAGCCTTGATAGTCTTCAATGGGAATACCGGCAGCCTTCAGCTCTTCAATTTTTTCTGGCGTATGGAAGGTTTTATAGTTTGCTTCGTCCTTGGTGACGGTAATGCTTTCAATATTTTTAGAATCGGCATCGATTTTAATACTGGGAATAACATCCCGGCCTTCATAATCATCACGATGTCCAAATTCATAACCAGCTAGGATCACATCGACACCCAGATATTTCAATAGGTTGATGTAATGATGGGTACGCGATCCGCCGACATAAACAGCGGCTTTTTTACCATCCAGTTTTGATTTGTAGTAAGCCATGCCTTCTTCGATTTCGTCCAGTTCTTCAGCAATAACCGCTTCTGTGCGGGCTAGTAATTCCGGGTCGCCGAAGTAGGTGGCAATATCCATCAGGGATTTTTTAATACTTTCCAGACCGATGAAATTAACCTTGATCCAGTCCATCCCGTATTTGGTTTTCATCATTTCGGCAATATAGTTGATTGAACGGTGGCATTGAACCAGGTTCAGATCGGCGGTGTGGGCATTTTTAAGATCAGCATAGCTGCCGTCGCCAGTCATGACGGAAACAACGTGATAGCCGATTCGCTTTAAAATCCGTTCAACTTCCCAGCCATCACCACCGATATTGTATTCACCTAAAAGGTTAATCGAATATTTTTGTGGTTCGGCATCACCGGTACCGATGATGTATTTCATCAGACCATTGTTGGCGATATGGTGACCGCCGGATTGGCTGACGCCCTTATAACCTTCACAGCTGAAAGCCAAAACCTTGATGCCATAGAGTTTTTCAGATTCAGCGGCGACGGCGTGGATATCATCACCGATTAATCCGACCGGACAGGTGGAGCTGATCATAATACATTCCGGGTTGAAGATTTCAACCGCTTCTTTAATGGCTTGTCGCAATTTCTTTTCGCCCCCGAAAACAATGTCGGTTTCCTGCATGTCGGTGGAAAAACTGTATTGGGTGAAGTCTTTGGTGTTTTCATCACCCTTGGCTTTATTTCGCCTCGTGCCCCAGGTGTAGTAGGCACAACCGATGGGGCCGTGAACGATGTTGACAACATCTTTTAAGGGTCCGGTAACAACCCCTTTACAACCAGCGTAGCAGCAACCACGATTGGTCATAATCCCGGGAATCGCCCGGGTGTCAGCAGCGATGACTTGCGGTTCGCCGCCGTCAATTTCAATGACGTGTTCTTTTCTGTTTTTATATATTTTAGAGTTATACTTATCGAGTACTTTATCTCTTGAATCCATTCAAATCACCTCTTTCTAAAATGCATCCGCATTTTTTTCGCCACTTCGTACACGAATGGACTCCATAATCGGGATGACGAAAATTTTACCATCGCCGGGATTTCCGGTTTGATTGTTGTCGATGATAATGGAAACAACCTTGCTGACATCTTCATCGTTACAAATCACGGTGAAAAACCGTTTCGGAATTAATCGGGATGATTCTGTTAATGCTTCACCAACCGTTGAGACGGGCATTTCCCCGGCGTCAACAATATCCTGGATAATGGATAAATCAATGGTTTTCTTGCCGCGACCAAGCACCTTTAAACAGGTAAAAGCAGGATAGCCTTCATTGACTAGGGCTTCTTTGGTCTGGTTCACTTTATTCTGCCGAATAATTGCCATAACTTCTTTCATATCAATTCCTCCTTTTACAGGCCGGTTGTTCCAGTACTGATTGTATAAGCTTCTTCTACAGGAGAAATGAAAATACGACCATCTCCAAAAGTACCATCCTTGCCAGTTTTTGCATTTTTCATAATTATTTTACAAACATCGTCTTTGTCTTCATCTTTAACAATACAGAGAAGCATCACTTTGGGGATTTCATCGTAATAAACGTCCCCAACCTTGATTCCTTTTTGCTTACCTCGTCCATATACATCCAGTTTAGTAACAGCTGAGAATCCAGCGGATAACATTTCGGATAAAACAACTCCTGTTTTTTCAGGTCTGATAATTGCGCGTACCATTAACATAGTGTCAACCTACCTTTCGTGATTCAAATCAAAATTATTTTCTAACTAAATATCCATTAAGCCATGTTCCATCAGTAGTTCTTCCAAACGATCCTGATGCATTGGAGTTGGAATTACAAACATCTGATTGCCATCAACAGCGGCGGCCAGATTACGATATTCTTGAGCTTGAACGGCGGTATCATCAAATTCCAGAACAGTTTTTTTATTGATTTCGGCTCGCTGAACCATGTTATCACGAGGTACAAAGTAGATCAGCTGGCTGCCCAGTTCTTTGGCGAAGGCATCAACCAGTTCTCTTTCACCATCAACGTTACGGCTGTTGCAGATGATTCCGCCTAAACGAACACCACCGCTTGAAGCATATTTCTGAACCCCTTTAGCAATATTGTTGGCAGCATATAAAGCCATCATTTCGCCCGATGCGACAATGTAGATTTCCTGAGCTTTACCTTCGCGGATCGGCATCGCGAAACCACCGCAGACAACGTCACCTAATACATCGTAGAAGACATAATCCAGGTCTTCCGTATAGGCACCTAGTTGTTCCAGCATCCCGATGGAAGTAATAATCCCCCGACCGGCACAGCCAACTCCTGGTTCTGGTCCGCCTGATTCCACACATTGAATGTCGCGGAATCCTGGTTTCAGGATGGCATCCAGTTCAATTTCTTCACCTTCTTCACGAAGCGTATCCAATACGGTTTTTTGTGCCATACCACCAAGCAACAACCGGGTTGAATCAGCTTTTGGATCACATCCAACTACCATGATTTTTTTGTCCATTAAACCAAGTCCTGCGGTGAGGTTTTGAGTTGTGGTAGATTTACCAATACCACCTTTACCATAAATAGCGATTTGTCTCATAATCGTTCCTCCTGAGTGTGAAAAATTTTAAGATCCAATGCAAGTTTTTCAGCAAAAAGTAAAGAAGCCTTTGCCTTTCACAAAAGTGCAAAAGGTAAGACTTCCTTGTCTAAAAAACTTATTTTGTTTTGCATAAACGAAAAGATCTTAACCGGCTGCATTAATTGGGCAGCAAATTAAGACCTCATTGTCTAAAAAGAGTAGGATAGATTGGGAACAAAAAAGGTCTCAGCGCTTACCCAATTGTAAGGAGCTGAGACCACATTGTCTTCGTCAAATCCGTATTGCATTGTTTTCTATGGGCTTATTATCCATGGAATTGGGGGATAAGTCAAGCTGCTTCGGCTGTAAACCCTTTTCAAAGTGAAATGGGTTTAAGAATTAGCAGGCAGGATGACAATTTTTTTCGACCTAAAACCGGGATTGTACTTTAGTTAGCTGACGTGTTTTTCATCTGATAGGTGGGGTGAAATCATTTTCACGGATTCACAATGTTTTTGGGTTGGACTCACTTTTCCTTGCTTAAATAAAACTTAAGTAATTCTTAAATTATTGGCTGGTCCGGGCGGATCAGCCGCAGCTTGAGCAGGAAGAACAGTCACCGCAGGACTTTTTCATCGGATCATGAACCAGAATGGCCCTAACGGTGGCGGTGTTTAAATCCACGGTTACGATATCATCCTGAATGATTTCCATTTTGCCATCGCTAAAGACGATTGTCATCGGTTCGGGAACCAGTACTTCCGGATCCAGGGTGCCTGGTTTCATCAGCGGCTGGACGAACTGCTTACCTTCCGGCGCGGTGATCATTAGGCCGTTATTGCCGGTAATCAGGGATCGCAACACTCCGGTGGGGGAATAGTTGACTGAATTTTCGTCACAATTAATGCCGTGGGCATTGCTGTCATAGGCGATCATAATCCCGATCGGGGTCACGATGGGTTCCGGCAGGGCTGGTTCAAAGCTTTTTAGACTGCCGTTTTCATATAGGGAGAAACCGTAGCGGACCTTTACCAGCCCATCCGGACTGGTGATTTCGATGGTTTCCTGGGACCACATGGTCAGGCTCTTGAGGGCACCGCTTTCATAAAAGCAGAGGCTCACCACCTTGGCGGAAAAGGCCCCCACTGCCAGATCAAAGGCAATTGGTTTGGCCAGAGCGTATTCGTCATTCTCGGTCCAGTAGCCGTTGATTCGACCGTTTAAGGGGAACAAACGGTGGATCCGGCCGTTTTCATAAAAGCTGATCCGTTCGGCGGACAGAGTTCCCAGGGAGGTGATCACCTCAGTAGCGTTTTCCAGATCAATGCTTTTGATCTGGCCGCTTTTGAAAAATTCCAGGGCCAGCCCCTCCCGATTTCTCAGGTTTGCGGGGCCATAATTGGGAACCAGAATGCCCACAGGGGTATTGATGGTATTGGGTTCGTCAAAGGCACAGCCTTTGGGCGAACCGTCGGTATAGGTTTCTAAAAAGGTTATCCCGGTGAGGGGGCCATATTTTTCAGTTTGACAGGTTGACATGGCGAGCTCCTTTTATTCACATCCAGCATGGGTAATGACCACATGCTGGGTGGAATCATTTTTATTTTCTTCAGATTTTTCGACAAGACTGTAGTTAAGCTGCATTTCCGCTAATTGGTGTTCGAACCATGGTGGGATATGGTCACAGACCACTTCCAGAGCGTAAAAGGGGGTTTCTTTAAAAAATGGCAGCAGGGCCATTTTTGAACTCAACTCCGGATGCTTTTTCTGCACCTGGGTTAAATCAAAGCGGTAATAACCAGGAACATCGGTTTCTTCCGGAGTCCGGGCCAGCAGGCTGGCATCTTCTTTAGCTTCCTCGTCCTGACTGATCAGATCGGCCTGGATGGCATCCAGTAACTCCAGATCAAAGTCTTCGGATTCGCAGATAATAAAACCGGAACGGTCAAAAACCTGATAGGGAATACCGATGATGGATTTTGCAATAATGATCCGGCAGGCATTGAAGGCGCCCAACATCTGACTGATGTTTTCGCGGATTGAAGCTAATCCGCCCGACAGATCACAGCTAAAGGGAATCGGATCGGATTTGCCCCAGCCATTGTCGGATTTGGTATAGAAGACAAAATTGGTCATCTCATCAAACCGGGAAATGCGGTTGGTATCATCACAAAAAACAGCCATCACATTTACATTTTCTTTCATTTGTTCACCTCATCGAATCGAATCATTACGGATTGTTGATTTAAAACAGAACTGCTTAAAATTAGTTGTAGTATAGCATAGAAATAAAAAAGTGCGACTTAATTAACACTAATTTGATGAAAAAACGATTGCAGAAATTTTGAGATTCAAGAATACTGAGCAGATATTTGGAACGGAAAGTGGAAAAAAAGCAGATAAAAAATAAAACCCCCTGAAAAATCAGGGGGTATGACCTAACGTAAAAGGGTAAAGCTACTACTGATCATCATCGCTGAACTGGTCTTCCAGTTTTTTCTGGCGTTTTTTTACCAGGGTGCCAGTGACGAATAGGGTAGCAAAGATCAGGGCAAACAACATGGCAAAGATCAAGGCCGTCAGCGCGCCCAGTGCCAGCAAATTGTCTTTTAAATAGGGGTGGTTCATGTACGTCGTAATGGCATAAATTACGGCAAAGGCCCCGGAGCCGACGAGGCTGTAGATCAGGTAGTTTTTGGTGGTGGGTTTACTATAGAAATCCCATTGGCCTTTTTTATAACAGCCCACCATGACCCCGCCGCAGCTGATCATAAAGACGGCCCATTCAAAACCCCACTGACTAAAGGGGGCACTTAGAAACATCGACTGAACAATGATGCTGCCCAACAGCAGCCAGAAAACAATCCAAAAACAGACATGCTCTATTTTATACAGCTCCAGTTCCTGGCGCTCATCTACTACTTTTTTAATTTTTTTCATTATCGCTATCCTCCCAAAATAAATCGTTCAAAGTTTTTCCCAGCGCTTTACAGATGGCGATGCATAACTGTAAAGATGGATTGAATTTACCGGTTTCAATCATACCGATGGTCTGTCTGGTGACGCCGACCCGTTTGGCCAGCTCTTCCTGGGAAATATCTTTCTCGGCCCGGGCCACCTTTAATTTTATATTTTTCATCTGATCACTCCTCACATTGCATATAGTACAATATAAAACATAAAATGTCAACTATATATTGCATAATGTAAAGTAAAAAGCAGACGCAATTGTCTGCTGGTTAGAGAAAGGACTTTTGGGGGATGGCTGGCGGCGCTGATCAATCATTAATCAGTGGTACGATGGCGCTAAAATAAAAATGACAATTGCTGGCTGCCGTGTTCCAGTTTGTAGCGGGCGACGATGTCTTCCATTTTGTAGAGGAGGCCTTGATGTTGACATTCCCGGGTGAAGGTGGTCCAGAGACTTTTGGCCTGGGGGCTGGCGCAGCTGTAGGAATTGCCGAAGCTGCGGAGATATTCTTTTTTAATGCCGGGAAAATGGACATCCAGCTGGTCGTAAAAATAGAGACGCTGGGAATCCCGGAGGGTCACCCCGAAGGCGGGATAAATAAAGCGGGCGCCGTGTTCGGCCGCGCCGGCGACAATGTCTTTGATGTTTGCCGGGGTATCATTAATAAAAGGGAGAATCGGCATCAGCAGCACACCGGAAAAGATGCCGCAGTCGGCCAGTTCTTTAATGGCGGCAAAGCGGTTTGAACTGGGCGCGACCCGGGGTTCGATGATTTGGGCCAGCTGATCGTCGGCACAGGTGATCGTGATTTTGACAATCACCGGCGACCGTTGCTGGATTCCCGCGAGCAGATCGTTATCCCGGGTCACCAGGGGACTTTTAGTGGCAATGGCCACCCCAAAACCATAGCTTTTAAAAAGTCCCAGTGCCTGGCGGGTAAGCTGATATTTCTTTTCCATGGGATTATAGGGGTCACTCATGGCGCCGGTGCCGACCACGCCTTTTAAGGTTTTGCGGCGCAGGTTATCCTCCAGAATGCTCAAGGCGCTTTCTTTAGCCCGAACCTGGTCGAAGGCTTCAATCCCATAACAGTCACTGCGGCTGTCGCAATAGATACAGCCATGGGAGCAGCCGCGGTAGATATTCATATTATAGTCGGTACCGAACCAGAAATTATTTTTGGTTCGGGTCAGCATATTTTTAGCCGGAATGGTTTTCATAAGGTCCCTTTCTTCGGTAGTATCGTGAGCTTCGCCGCCGGTTTGCAGAAACCAACGCCAAAGCAGACTATTGCTAAAAAATCAACTGTTTTTAACGATCAGGCCGAGTAACTTGGCCAGTTCGGCGGCCTGGTAGGTGGAGACAATGGCACCACTTAAGGCATCGATAGAGACAATCAGGCCGCCGATCTGGCTGCTGGTGAAGTCCAGTCCTTTCAGCGGCGTTTTGAAAAAACTGGCGGCCTCAAAGTTGACATCATCAAGCTGGATCTGCGTTAGCTTGCACTCGGAAACAGAGGTATAACTGAAATCGCACTGGGAAATTTCCAGGGCTTTGAGTTTGGCTTTACTGAAATTGGCGTACTGGAAATTGCTGTCAGAAAAGCGGATATTCTCCAATTGAGCCTGGTGAAAATCAACTCCCACCATTTTGCAGGACATGAATTCACAGCGATTAAAATAACCTTCGGTATAGTCGCTGTTGGATAGATTGCAGGACTGAAAATGAAGATCCCGGCAATCTGCTTTTTCAAAGCGGCAATCGGTTAATTCACAGTTTTCAAAAATGGATCCCCGGAAGGACAGGTGGGAAAAATCAATGCCCATCAGGGTCAAGTCTTTAAAATGCTTGTTTTCCATATCCATTTCTTCCTCCCGGGCCCAAGCTATCAGCGCGAAGAAATTTTCTGTTTTATCAATGGGATCAAGGGGGTTGGATAAAACTGGTTTTGAGATTTTTGTTTTCAAATTTCTGGTCATTATTTAAGTACCTTTCATGCTGGGACTCCAGGGAATGAGATTTCACAGATTTGATTATTTGTATTTCAAAAAAATTATAACATTGAGAAATCAAACAAGCAGGTGAATATGGGAGTGATCATGCTTACGTTCGAATTCGAGGGCATTAAACAAGTATGCTTTTGTTACATTTTCGTCCATTTGAAGCAAGCGCCCCCGATAGAGATGCATGGTTGTTATAACATCATAAATCGTTTTATTACTGGGGTTTTCGATAAATCTGAGGATTAGTTCACGACGAAGACCCAATTCAGCAAAGCGGATGTTATTAATCTCATCTGGATCAAGTTCTTTACCAAGATCTTTAAAAAACTGATTATATACGTGTTTGAAGTTTTTGCCCATGTAGTCTGTACTAGAGTGCTGATCATATATTTCCTTCTGAAAACGGATGGTGCTTTCATCAAAAAAAATCCCAGTGTAATAGACAAATGCGGCGATTGTATTCTTCTCGATACTGTTAAGTTCATAGGTGATGTGCGATTCAACAAAAGAATAGGATTTCATATATAAATCTGAGTAGATTTCTGTTAGTAGAATATCCTTAGATTTAAAATAGTAATTGAAATTTTTGTGATTGACATTAGCCATCTCACAGATTTCTTTAGCAGAAGTCTTTTTATAGCCGTTCTGATAAAACAATTTTTTGGCGGCGTTGATCATGCTTATTTTTGTTTGAAGTCCTTTGCTTAATTTTTGAGGTATCATCATTTTCTCCATCATTCTTAATGGTATTAGTATATCACAGAGAGATTATTTATAGAATAATAAGATATGATTTGTCAAATCGTATTGCGGTTAAAATTGAAGATATCTTAAAAAGGCGAAATTTATGAATGAAATCCTTTATTTGCGGAAAATTACGCCATTAATTTCATAAAAATAAGGATAATAATGAGAATACTTTTAATATCACTTGACTTTTCAATAATAAGTGTTAGAATTGGCATTAATTATAAGAAATATACAATAAAATCTTAAAATGTGAAATATTCAGCTATATAAATTCGATAATTATAAGTAAATAATGACATTAACTTATAATGGAGATGATTTTCGGATGTTTCAAACAAAGGAGCTTAGAGTGAAAATAAAATTTGATCAAAAAGAGTTTGAAGTAATTAGTGAATATCCAGACTATCCCACACATGTCATGGCATTGGTGCCAAAAGCGCCCATTCAGAAAAAATTTAACAGGCCAATAACAGCAAGAGAAAACTGGAAATTGCTATTTAATGGGAAAAAGCCATATTGGGTGCCCCAGGCAGGTTTTCTCAATTGTGAAGTACAGGTATTTCGACCCAGAATGCATCCAGATAATGTAGCCACCCGGCTAGTCTTTGATGCTGAAGAATTACCCCAGTATGCAAGCGATATCGCAAAAGGTTGGTTTGATCTTGATTGGGAATGGGTGGATATTGCCGGTGGAGCATCCGTGCATCCGGGGAATCCGGCGGTGCGGGATATCAATAAATGGGAGGAACAGGTGCCGTTCCCTAATTTAGACGATATGGATTGGGAAAACTGTATTGCGAAGAATAGGGACTATGTTAAAGCCGACAAGATGGTACAAGTAGGATTGCTTTCAGGTTTCTGGGAAAGATTGATGTCGCTGATGGATGTCGATCATGCGGCAATCGCCCTGGTTGATGAGGATCAGCAGGATGGGGTGCATCGGTTGTTCGACAGATTAGCAGATTTGTATGTGGACTATATTGACCGTCTGTATAAACATTTTTCAATTGATGGATTTCTGATCCACGACGATTGGGGGACACAAAATAATCCGTTTTTCTCGCTGGCAACATGCCATGAAATGATTGTGCCATACTTAAAACGGGTGGTTGATGCCTGTCATGAGCGCAATATCGCTTTTGAACTGCATAGCTGTGGTCGGGTTGAGCCATTGGTACCGGCATTGATTGAAGCCGGTGTGGATTTATGGTGTGGACAGACGATGAATGATTATCATCGAATGGCGACAACTTATCAGGATGCAAGTCTGGTTTTTGGGGTTCAGTTATTGCCAGAGCCAGCCGGCACCACCACTGAAGAAATTCGAGCGATGGCCAAGGATTTTGTTGAGAAATATAAAGATTGTAAAATCGCTCTGGTTAATAAAGGCGCCAGCCCCTTGTTTTTTGCTGCGGTATATGAATATAGCCGAAAAGCATATGAATAGGCTGAAGATTAATATCTACGTCATAGAAATTTAACAATCCAAGATATCGTATCAATTACTTTCTAAGTTCCGACAATTGCGATCAAATCAATAATCGGATCGCTGAGCCGTCATGATCATTAAAAAAAGTCAGCGCTTCGTGAATATACTGCTGGGTTGTTTCTTCGGGAATTCGCATCAAACGGCCGGTCAGGGTCTGGATGGTGATATACAGTTCGGTTACTGTTTTGGTCTGCGGGGCGTTGATATATTGCAGGCCAAATTCCTTGCGGAGGCAGGAATCCGCAAAAACAGCGGTATCAAAGTCCGCTTTGGTCATCCGGTTGGGCAGATCGCGAAAATAAGGGTTGTATAATTTCAGGATAATTTCCTGGTAAATATATTCGGAGTGGAGCATTTCAGCATGAAAAGCCCGGGTTTGGGGGTCGCTATAGATGGCATGATAGTGATAGATCTGTTTGTGAAAATTGAGCTGGATGCCATTCATTTTATCATGATAAGTCTTGGTTCGGACAAAGGACATCAGTCTGACAATGAATTCTGAGTAGATTCGTTCAGCAATGTCCTTTTTTTTCTTAAAATAATAGGTTAATGTTCCCAGCTGGATGCCGGTCTCAGCACAGATATCTCGCATCGAGGTTTTGGCATAGCCGTTGTTGTAAAACAATGTTTTAGCAGTTTGCAAAATGATCCGTTCAGTTTGTAGGCCCTTTTTATATTTTTTCATGAGATCCTCTTGTCCATTTCGTTTAAAATCTTAATTTTTATTATAGCATATCAGGGTTGAGACGATCACTAAAAATAAAATAGTACAAAAAATAAAATGTACGAAAATTATTGCATCTACGTAATGCGTGTGTTAATATAGTACAAAATCAATAATGTACGAAAATTGATTTGAATCTATTGGAAATTATGTTAAAAGGAGAAAGTAAATGCTAACAAAAAGACAGAATTTAATGGAAACGATTAAAGGAGGTAAGCCGGACCGGTTTGTCAACCAATATGAATTTCTGGAACTGATCAGAGAAGCTCCCAAAGAAGCCTTTATGACGCCTAAAGGGACCGAAGTTAAAAATGCCTGGGGGATTACAATCCGCTGGCCGGAAGGTCAAATCGGGTCCTTTCCAGTTCACGATCATGGGCATAAGGTCTTACAAGACATTACGAAGTGGCGAGAATACGTTAAGGCTCCGGCGGTGGATTATCCGGCCGAACGCTGGACGGAAGCCATTGCCCATGCAAAGGCTGTTGATCGCGATGAAAAATTTGTGACCGCCTTTGTAACGCCGGGGATCTTTGAACTGACCCATTATCTGATGGGAATGGAAGATGCCTTAATGAGTTATTATGAAGAACCAGAGGCGATGCATGAACTCATCGACTATCTGACTGAATATGAATTGCAGTATGCCAAGCAGGTTATTGAAAACCTTCACCCGGATGCGCTTTTTCATCATGATGACTGGGGCAGTCAGATTTCTTCATTTATGTCACCGGAAACATTCAAGGAATTTATTTTACCGGCCTACAAAAAAATCTATGGCTTCTATAAGGATAACGGCGTGGAACTAATTGTCCACCACAGCGACAGCTACGGCGTGAATCTGGTGCCCTTCATGATAGAAATGGGCATCGATATCTGGCAGGGGGTTATGAATACCAACAATATTCCCGAGCTGATCAAAGAATACGGCGGACAGATTTCATTTATGGGCGGCCTTCACAGCGGTGAAATTGATTTTCCCGACTGGACCCATGAAATCGTCATGGAACATGTGGAAAAGGCTTGTAAAGAATGCGGCAAGCTTTACTTTATTCCCAATCTCAGTCAGGGCGCACCGATCAGCTCATTCCCTGGTGTATATGCAGCCACATCGGAAGCCATCGATAAGATGAGCGCCGAACTGTTTTAGTAACAGAACAAATCAAATTACAGCTTTTGGAGGAAAAAAATTGATAATTATTGGCGAAAAAATTAACGGGGCGATTCCCTCAACCGGGAAGGCCATAGCGGCAAAGGATGTCGAATTTATCCGGAACCTGGCCATTAAACAGGCCGAAGCCGGGGCGAATTTCATCGACGTCTGTGCCTCAGTGGATGATGACATCGAACTGGAAACGATGAAATGGTTGATTGACATTGTTCAGGATGCCACCGATGTGCCGATTGCGGTGGACAGCCCCAATGTTTATACCTGTATTGAATCGATGAAATACTGCCACAAACCAGGACTGTTTAACTCGGTATCGCTGGAAGGCGGTAAGGTTGATGAGGCTTTCAAAGTACTG
>Ga0074199_1000689_pt1 | contig 44727 bp, 35 predicted proteins | sample EPASupsiteSAE347_FD_64528 | JGI IMG/M metagenome (GOLD analysis project Ga0074199, IMG submission 64528) | Bioremediated contaminated groundwater from EPA Superfund site, New Mexico - Sample SAE3-47 | ecosystem: Environmental > Aquatic > Deep subsurface > Groundwater > Contaminated ... | reverse complement strand
TCTATACGCGCCAAGAAACCACTCTGCGCAGGAGGATTCATGGGCGGCCGCTTTCAGCGCGCTCCAGTCTATATAGATAATATCGGGATAATTTGTGTCTATTGCTGAAAAAAAGACCTCTTCATAATTCTTACTGTTGTCGGAACTTTCGGCCTGTTCCGTTGACTGAGTCAGGCCGATCGTAGCGAGCAGGACAAAAACCAGCGCCATCACCGGCACGCCCAATAATAGCGCGTTTCTCCGTTTCCGGTTCATGAACCAATGAATCATCGTTGCTCTTGAAATTGGTATAAAACAATTTTTTTATATTGCACGGAAACAGACACAATCCTACCCACCCCGCCCGCTGGGCACCCCTCCAAGGAGGGGATCATAACATCCTGTCCGTTAGCTTGTTTCCGCCATAGGCAGGGGGTGGGTCGCTCCTCTGAAACTTTCCTCAATGAAGCACTATAATACCTTGAACACCTTGTCGTGTTCGCGCGCCTTGCCGGGGATTTTGGTGCCGGCGCTCTGGCCTTTGACGGCTTTGGTGATTTTATCCTGCTCAATTTGCAGGGTCTCCACCTTTGACGTTACGTCCGTGGTGTGGCCCTTGATGTGAATTGTGTCGCCAATTGCCAGATCGCCCGCGGTCAATTCAATCACCACCACGCTGATTTTATCAAAATAATGCCGAACTGCGCCAATTTCAATTTCATTCATGGAACACCTCCGTTGATATTACAAACCCAAAACTTTTCATTACAAATGATATTCGCTTTTTAAGCCGGGTCAAGCTTTTTTCATCACGGCGATAAACATGCCGTTACAGTTGCCGGCCCATGGCCAAATCCAGATGATTCCCTCTGCCGGTTCACCCTCCTTCGCCGGAAAGTCCTGTCCAGATACAGAATTGGGATGGGGAGGAATGACGCGTTTGGCTTCGGAGGGTTCCGCAAAATCTTGGCCTCCGTAGCCAGAGCTACTACGGCGCAGGAGGTTGCCGCAGGGAGCTTCGCGGTTCAAAGGGTTAATAAGTTTTTCAAGATGGAATTCAGGATGTTGTTCAAGGAACGCGGTAATCACCTCAATATTTTCGGTCCTGGTCAGCGTGCAGGTTGAATAAACCAGTTGGCCGCCCGGTCTGACTTTTGTTGCGGCAATCTGAAGCAGATTTTTTTGAATTTCGGAGTATTCGCCGATTTGCCGGCTGGAAATGCGCCAGCGGGCATCGGGATTGCGGGCCCAAGTTCCCAGACCGGAGCAGGGCGCGTCAACCAGGACGCCGTCAAAATTTTTATCTGATGCCGGGTCGGATTTGCCGTTCCATGTGGAAATTTTAATTGAGCGGCATCGTTTCTTTTTCAGCCGTTCGGAAAGTTGTTTCAGGATTGCGGGTCGGACGTCGGTTGCCAGAATAAATCCGTTATCCCGCATTAAATCCGCCAGATGGAGGCTTTTGCCGCCGGAGCCCGCGCAGACATCCCACCATTTTTCCCCCGGCTTTGGATTACAGCATATTCCAACGCACTGGGACGCCAGATCTTGAATCTCTATTTCCGGGAATTTGCCTGAATCAAAATTTTTCCGGTTTTTTATAAAAGCGGCCTGTTTTATAAAGGAATGATTTTCAAGCTCAATGCCGGCTTGTCCCAATAAATGAAGCTCTTTTTCGTATTGGAAACACGGCAGTCTTAACCAGGTCGGAGGGCGGTTCTGGAATGATTTGATGCATTGGTTGAAATGCTGTTCGGGGTCAATTCCGGGCGGGAAGTATAGGCGCTCTGAAAGCCAATCAGGGACGAGTTCAATGGATGGGAATTTTAAAATCTTCAGGAAAAGAAAATTTAATTCATGACATAAATATTCCGCTTTTTCTTCAAGCGTCAGCCGGCCAGCTGGTTTCAAATCCACCTTCGGCAAATTCAAGCCGAAATATTCCAACTGCGGCGGGATTTCATCCGTGTCCAGAAGGATGGCGGCGGCAATATTTTCTTTTTCCGGATTTTTCAGCCAGCCGCGCCAGCGGAACCAGGAAAAAACGGCGTCGGAAAGAAAGCGGCGGTCGCGCGCGCCGTATTCGCGATGCTGCCGGTAAAATCGGGCCAGAACCTGATCGGCTGGCTGATGGTTTTTAACCACAGCCTGGTCAATTTCCTGCACCAGGGCCAGACAAATTTCGGCCTGCTTTCGGCTAATTTTGGACTTGATGTTCATGCTGAATTTCGGAGTAAAACTCACCACCGAGGCGCGGAGATGGAAAAAAGAGGAGCCTCTTTTGCTCCGTGCCTCATCCATCTCCGTGGTGAATTCCTTTTCCAACCCGCCTGCAATGCTGTGCATAGCACTGCGGGCAGGTCTACACCAAAGATTCCATGAGGCCCATATTTTTTTCTTGTTTTTTACTAAAAAACAACATAGCCTTCTCCGAAAACAAAATCAACAAGGATAAACATGGCAACTGAACTGGCATTCGTATTAATCAATCCATATACCATTTCCAAATCAAGAACGGGCGGGGTTATCGGCCGTTTCATGAGCCGGACCGGCCTTGATCTGGTCGGCGCCCGGATGTTTGCCCCGAGCCGTAAGCTCGCCGAAGAATATGCGGCCATTGTAGGCAAAGACCGGGACCTTGAGCCTGAAATGCGCGGGCTTCTGGCCGATTATGTTTTGAAAAATTATGCGCCGGACCATAAGACCGGCCATCCAAGACGGGTTATGATAATTTTGCTTGAGGGCGATGACGCCGTTCAAAAGGTAAAAAACACGGCCGGCCCCGTGATTATAGGAAGCGGCGAAACAATCCGCGACACGTTCGGCGATTACGTGGTTGACGACGAAAAGAAAGTAAAATATTTTGAGCCGGCGGTGCTGATCGGTTCCGGACTTGACGATACCGCGGCAACGTTAAAATTATGGAGCCGCTATGGCAACACCGACGGCGGCCTGCTCAAGAAGACCGTTGACGTTAATATTCCAGCCGGTCAATGGCAGCAGACCCTGGTGCTGATCAAGCCCGATAATTTCATGTTTCCCAGCGCCCGCCCCGGCAACATAATAGACATGCTTTCGCGCTCCGGGTTAAAAATCATTGCCGCCAAGGTGCACCGCATGAGCGTGGCCCAGGCGGAAGAATTCTACCAGCCGGTCCGGTCCGTTCTGCGCGAAAAAATGAAAAACCGGGTGGGCGAAAAGACCATCAAACTGCTTGAGCATGAGTTCAACATAGAGATCCCTCAGAATATCAGGAGCCTGATTGAAGATAATATCGGACCGCTGGTGGGGGATGAACAGTTTAATCAGATTATTAAATTCATGACCGGTTGTTACCCCTCAAAATGCACCGCGGAAGAAAAAACAGAGGGCGGGCGAAACAGGTGTCTTGCCCTGGTTTATACCGGTCCGGACGCGGTGGAAAAAATCCGCCGCCTGCTCGGCCCGACCGATCCGAGCAAGGCGCAGCCCGGTTCGGTCCGGCGCGAATTCGGCCAGGATATCATGGTTAATGCGGCGCATGCCTCTGATTCCGTTGCCAACGCCGAACGGGAAATTGCGATCATCAAAATCGAAGAGGACCTTTTAACGCCGCTTGTCAACAAATACTACGGCAAGTGAAATTCGTGAAGCGGAACGAAATACGAGAGACGTTTCACGAGGAACACAGAGTGGGCGAGGCGGGACTTGAACCCGCAAGCCTTGCGGCACAAGATCCTAAGTCTTGCGTGTCTGCCAATTTCACCACTCGCCCGAAATGTGTGGAATGTGATTGTTTTTTTGTAACATCATAAACCGTAATTGTAAATGATGAACCGCCGATCAAAACGAATGTTACCCGGAATGCGGTTTCCTTTTCTGGCGTTGCCGGCGCTCATCTTTATGCTGCCGGCCGTCATCATGAACAGCTGGTCCGGCAATGTCTCATACCCGCGGAGCTCCGACACGCTTCTTATTGTCCCCGCGCGGCCGGGTGTTTTACAACTGGCCTTTGACCTTGCCAAAATGCGTGATATCAGCATAGTCTCATTCAGGGACCAGGCGGCCGCCTTCGCTCAAAGAGCTATGGCGGAGAAGCCGTTGCTTCATATCTGGACAGGAAGCGACTGGCAATACCTCAGTTTTGATGATTTTTGCTCCCTCCGCTTTGCTGCGGCTCCCCCCGGAAAGGTCATTGTCATCGGCGACGATCAGACCGTGCCAAAAGCGCTCCTTCAGGGGATGACTTGGGCGGCTAAAATTGAAAGACTGTCAACCATGAATGCCGCCGACCTGATCAATCAAATGGATCCGTATTTTCAGTTCAATCCGCGCGAATGGAAACGACTGGCTGATTCCTATGGCTTGAAACTGAAGGACTTAAATGCGCCGCAAGCAAAACAATTGCAGGAGGCGAATGCTTCCCGGCCGGGAAAGAACGATACTTATCCGGCTGTCCCGGCTGAGAAATATACCGCGGCGACGGCTGATAATGAAACTCCCCGCTCCAATGCGCAAGACAACCTGTTCGGTGCCGATGCGCTTCGCAGTCAGGACTACACAGGTCAAGTCTCTCTGGAATCTTCCGACCTGTCCGCCATAGCCCCAAAAAACATCCTCTCTCCTTCCGGCGATTCACGGGGCTTGACCACAGGCCATACCATCAAACCGAAGTCCGACCATAAACTTCACCTGCATCTCGGTGAAAATGAAGACATTTTATTTATCCGGATTGCGCCTCTTTCCATCTGGGTCGGCCAGTATGAAGTGACCAATGCCCAGTACGAGCGGTTTAATCGCGCCCATGATCCGAAACGGTATTATGACCATATCCTTAACCTGCCCGATCAACCGGCCGTCCTGGTTTCCTGGGAGGATGCCAACAACTATTGCGGATGGCTGAACAGAAATTTTAAGAGCCAACTTCCGACTGGCTTTGAATTCAGACTGCCGACTGAAAAGGAATGGAACGCTTTTGCCGCATGCGGCCGGGAAGCAAAATATCCGTGGGGCGATCAATGGCCGCCGCCCAATTCTTTCAATTACAAGGGAACGGAAGGCGCAAGCATATTTTACGGGTTGATTCATAATGAAAAATTTATCCGGGGGCATGATGATGGATTTATCGTGGCGGCTCGGGTCGGAGAAAGCGGAACAAACGAATGGGGGCTTTATGGCGTCGGCGGGAATGTGTGGGAATGGTGTCAGGACTGGTTTGATGAAACCAAAATGACGCGCGTGTTGAAGGGAGCCGCCTGGAATAATTATGAGCCGGAGATCCTGGCGATCAGCAACCGAAGCGACGCGTTGCCCGAAAAAAGCAATGCGATGATCGGCTTCAGGGTTGTTATTGCACCGCAAAAGAAAATGAAGAATTAAGCCGGCCACAGGCGGGCCGGGGAATGCTGAATTTTTCCGAATCTTGTTTCTTCATTCTAAGGCGGGCTTATGCCCGCAATCCAAATTAAAAAAAAGAATAACCACGGAGACCCCGAGACACGGAGAAAAAACAAGAGGAGGGCTTGTCAAATTTGAGATTAGCGTTCCGCTTCTCCCAAATTTGACGAACTCGGTTGTATTTTGGAGAAAGCAGGAGATTATGATTATTGCAACCATCTCCCTTCATTCTCCAATGACAAGCCGTTGCTTGAAATCCGGTTTTGTGTTCGACAAAACCGGATTTCAAGCAATCTCTGCTCTATGCTTCCGTGTCTCCGTGGTAGATCCTTTTCCGCCGCAGGCGGATGCCAGTGGCATCTTGTTTTTTATCATTGTACTGAACGTTAAAGGTACTACATTCTTAATTCTTCATTTATTATGTCCCGTTCCGGTCTGGCGCTGCGGTTTAACAAAGCGGCCACCGCCGCTTGCGGGCTTTTTCCATGATGGATGACGGCATAGACTTCATCGGTTATCGGAGCGGAAGCCCTGATTTTTTTCGCGATATCGTGCGCTGTCGCGCAGGTGGTAGCCCCCTCGGCGACTTGTTTCATGGAGGCAATAATTGAAGTAAATGTTTCGCCTTTGCCGAGCCTTTCGCCGACGGCCCGGTTTCTGCTCAAATGACTTGTGCAGGTTACAATCAGGTCGCCCAGGCCGCTTAAGCCCGCAAATGTCTCAAAACGGCCGCCGAGGCCGCAGCCGATTCTGGTCATTTCGGCCAAGCCGCGCGTGATCAGCGCCGCCTTCGTGTTATCGCCGAAACCAAGCCCATCGCTGATGCCGACCGCTATCGCGATTACATTTTTGAGCGCACCGCCCAATTCAACTCCGGCGACATCATTAGTGGTGTAAATCCTGAATTTGGGCGTCATAATGGTTTTTTGCATCCGGACGGCAAGATTGTGGTCCGCGGCGGCAAGCACAACCGCGGTGGGTATGCCGCGCGCGACTTCCTCGGCGTGGCTCGGCCCGGAAAGAACGGCCAGCGGCAAACTGCTGAAATATTCCGCCGCGACCGTGGAAATTCTTTTTTTTGTTGATGGATCAAACCCCTTGCAGACGCTTAAAACGGCGCATTTCTTTTCCAATAAGCCGGCAAATTTCTGAAAAACAGCGCGGCAGTATTTGCTTGGAACGGCCAGCACCGCCAACTCGGCGCCGGCCGCCGCCTCTTGACAATCCGCCGTCCAGTGAATGCCGGCGGGCAGGGAAATTCCGGGCAGGTAAAGCTTGTTTTCGCGCGCCTTCCGGACAGAGGCCAGATATTCAGCGTCCGGCCCCCAGACCTTGACCTGCAAATCCTTTGAGAACAGATGCAGGGCCAAGGCCGTCCCCCATCCTCCATCGCCGATGATTGTTACGTGTTTCATCATAAAAGAATTACCAATAATCAAATCCCAAATAAGCGCCAATAACCAAATTTTCCATGATCCAAGTTTTTTTGTTTGTCATTTTGGCAATTGACTGGTTGATTATTATTTGGGATTTGGCGTTTGGAATTTGGAGTTTTGCATAAATCTGAACCTATGTTCCGTGCCGTTTAACAAGCGTTTAATATTACCATGATGCCGCCAAATGACAATCGCTCCCATGATAGATAATGTTACCGGAATCAATACCTGTCCGCGATAAATCCACCATGAACAGGCGGCAACCAGAACAGCCGCCAGCATGGATGACAAGGACACATATCTGGTTGCCAGGAAAAATATCAGCCAGCCGATCACCCCGATCAGCATCGCCAAAGGCGCGAAACCAAGGAGCGCTCCGGCGCCCGTTGCCATTCCTTTCCCGCCCCGAAACCCCAGATACACCGGCCAGTTATGGCCGACCACGGCCATGCATCCGCAGAGCAGTGATAAATGCATGCCGGAAAGTTCCATGAACCAGCGTTGAGCGAGAATGGGAAAAACAGCCGCCGGCAGATAGCCCTTCAGAAAATCAAGGACGAAGGTCAGAATGCCCCAGCCTTTGCCGACACAACGATAAACATTGGTGGCGCCGATATTGCCGCTGCCGACCTTGCGGATATCCACGCCCTTGATCTTTGCCAGAAGATATCCGGTGGGAATTGCGCCGAGCAGATAGGCCAGCCCGGCCATTCCGCCCGTCAATACTGTTTGCGCAAGCATATTCATATTTGCCGTTGTCAGACTTTATGAATGAGAATCGGAATATAGCGCAGTGATCTTTCTCTATCAACCAGTAAGTTTCGGCGCAAAAATAAAAAAATTTAATTTTTTATTGACGGACCACGCAATTGTGTTACAACTGCAATCAGTTCTTTGGAAAAAATATTTTTGTTTGTGAAGAGAGTACGGAAATCCGTGAGAATCGGATACGGTCGCGCCACTGTGACCGGCTATCGCGTCGCCCTGAAGTTTCGTGCCGCAGGCAGATCCGCCTGCGGCGGAAAGCGAAACGCATACTTCAGGGCAAGCGACCACTTATCCCGATGTAAAATCGGGATGACGTGGCGAAACTTCAAGGGCCACCCTAGTCGAAGGGGAAGGCGAAGGAGTAGGATTTACCCCGCCAGAGGGCGGGGTTGAAGCCGGGAGTCAGGAGACGTTTCTTTTCACGCTCGTTGCGGGCAACATTAAATATTGTTGCCGGCTCCTTCGCCTGAAGGGAGAATGAGGGGTTCATGCTGTATTCAAAGCCTTCAGATTCCTTTTGGCGGGAGTCGGGAGGCTTTTTTGTTTTGTTTTATGTGTACGTATAGGAAATTCGAAAAGGCGGGGCGAGGCCTCTGGCCGAGCCGTCCAAAGAACGGCTCACCCGGAGGGTTCGCCCTACCTAATAAAAAACAACAGAAAAGGAAAAAATCATGAAGCCAGATCGGCGGATAATTGCGGTGGCAATCGGCATTGCGGCGGCATTAATCATTTCACAAAACAACCGGGCGCAGGAATCTGACGCGGAGGAAGAGACGGCTGAAACCGCCGCGCCGGTCGTAACCCAGATGGTTTCCGAGGCCGGGGAGGCTGACACGGTGGTTGTGGCCGCGAGCAGGATTCCGCAAGCCGCCCGGGATGTGGGCGTGAGCGTTTCGGTGGTTCCGAGGGAAAGAATTGAGGAGTTGAACGCGCAGAACGCCGGCGAAGTGCTGGAAGAAGTGACTGACGCGCGCGTGAACAGCTATGGCTCCATGGGCGCTGAAAGCGACATAACCCTGCGCGGTTCCTCCTCACAACAGGTTTTGGTCATGGTTGACGGACGAAAGGTCAATCTTCCCTCGCTGGGAGTGGCCGATCTTTCCATGTTCCCGGCTGATCAGATTGAAAGGATAGAGGTGATCCGGGGCCCGGGTTCTGTTCTTTACGGCGCCGGCGCCATGGCCGGCGTGGTCAATATTGTCACCAGGGATCCGCCGAAACAGCTCCAGACGGATTTATCCGCCTCATACGGCACAAAAAACACGCGAATCCTTCAATTGGATAACGGAGCAAGGATCGGCGATGTCGCCTATCTTGTCATGGCCAGTCAGAATGCATCCGACGGCTGGAGAGAAAACAGCGCCTGTGACGGCTACAATATTGCCGGAAAACTGGATTACGACATGACCCAAGAATCGCGGTTGACGCTGAACTCCGGCTTTTCGCGGCAGAACAAGGGCGTGCCCGGGTCAACCAGCTGGGAAACCCCAAATGCCAAACAGTATGACCGGCAGTATTGGTTTGACCTGACCCATAAATACGAGTTTGAAACAAATACCTGCCTCACCAGCAAAGCCTTCCTCAACCAGAATTGGATGGAATACAAGGACCCGGACAGTTTTACCGACGACACCAGCCGGAACCAGAAAACAGGCGTGGACATCCAGCAGACCCTCCCTGCGAGCGAGAGGCAATTACTGCTGGGAGGAATTTACCTGGAAAACGACGCGGTGAACAGCAAGGACGCCGGCGGAATATCCCGGATCGGAGGCAACCGCGATCTCTTCACCGGCGCCGGTTTCCTGCAGGACGAAATCCAGTTTTTAGAGCGGTTTACCGCCACACCCGGCGTGCGCTGTGATATTCAATCAAAGTGGGGCGCCGAATTAAGCCCGAAGATCAGCGGCCTCTACAAGATTATTGAGGGGACCGGCCTGAAAGCCTCGATCGGCCGCGGATTCAGGGCGCCCACAGTTAACGAACTCTATTGGCGGGATGACTATACCGAGGGAAACCCGGATTTGAAACCGGAGGAATCATTCAGCTACGACGCCGGAATTCAACAATCATTGGGAGAGAAAAGCATGCTTCAGGTTTCCCTGTTCCAAAGCCATGTGAAAAATCTGATCAGTTGGTTTGATGACGGCAAAGGAGTATACAAGGCGCAAAATGTCAATGACGCCTTTCTGCAGGGCGTGGAAACGGAATTAACCGCGCAACTCACCAGGGAAATTTCCGCCGCTTTGAATTACACGCTGCTTGGCGCGCAGGACACAAGCGGCGACTACGATGGCGAGACCCTGATTTACCGGCCGAAAAACAAGGTCGGCGGAAGGCTGGGATATCAAAGCAAATGGGGATTTAAATGCAATGTGAACGCCGAGTACACCGACACGGTCTACATTGACCGGGACAATACGCAAGAATTGGGGGGCTTTATGACCCTGGGCGCTTATGCCTCGCAGGCCATTTTCAAGGATGTGGAAATTTATGTCCGCGGAGACAATATCCTGGACAAGCAATATCAGATGGTTAACGGTTATCCCATGCCGGGCGTAAGCGTGATGGGCGGAATCAAGGCGACGTTCTGAAACGAAAGGATCACAGAAATGGCCTGTAAAACAAATCAAGTGCCGTTAAAAAACGCCCGTTTTTTCAGTTCGTGGAGCGGGGGCAAAGACTCGTGTCTTGCATTGCACCGCGCCGTCACGGCCGGCGCAAAGCCGGCCTGTCTGCTGACCATCATCGGCGAGGATGGCATCCGGTCAAGATCGCACGAATTGAGAAAGGACGTTCTGGAAGCGCAGGCCGCGGCCATGGGAATACCTTTGATCGTCAGATGCGCCTCCTGGGCGGAATACGAATCGGTTTTTATTGATGCTTTGCATGAAATCCGCAGAAAGGGCGTCAAGTCGGCGGTATTCGGGGACATTGATTTCCCGCCCCATCTTGAATGGGAGGAAAAAGTATGCTCCAAAGCCGATACGACCCCCTATCTGCCGCTATGGGAATGCGACCGGGAGACGCTTCTTGATGAATTCCTCTCGCTCGGCTACAAAGCCCTGATCGTGACGGTGGATGAGAAGAAACTGGACAAAAAATTCCTCGGCAGAATGATTGACCATGAACTTGTCGGCGAATTCAAAAAAACAGGAATAGATCCCTGCGGGGAAAACGGCGAGTATCACACCCTGGTTGTTGACGGTCCAATTTTCAAAAAACCTCTGCCGATTGTGACCGGCGCATGCACGGAACATTCCGGATATTGCTCAATTGATGTCCGGATTTACGGTTGTCAATAAACCAATAGACGGATGGTCACAAGCAAAACAAGGAATAATAGCGCGGTAACAATCATCAGCCGATTGGCCCGCCGGATGTGCCGCGCGGTTAAGGGCTGTTTGGCATCGCCCAGGACAGGCAAAGATTCGGGTTGCCCGTCATAATAGTTCAATCCGCCCAATTTGATTTCCAAAGCGCCGGCGAAGGCCGCTTCGCAAAGCCCGGCATTGGGACTGGGATGTTTGCGCCCGTCCCGCCGCAATATCCGCAGGCTGTCGCGCGCATGGCCGCCGGTAAAAAACGCCGCAATGGCAACCAGCGGGGCGGTAAGCCGCGCGGGAATATAATTCGCCGCGTCGTCAATCTTCGCCGAAACCCGTCCGAAAAGGATATACCGCTGGTCCTTGTGCCCAAACATGGAATCGAGCGTATTGACCGCTTTGTAAAGCCACATCCCGACCGGTCCGCCAAGAACGGCGAAAAAAATCGGCGCCGTTACGCCGTCAACCAGATTTTCCGCAACGCTCTCCACGGTTGCGCGCGCTATGCCGGCCTGATCAAGGTTGGCCGTGTCCCGGCCAACCAACATGCCAAGCCTGCGCCGCGCTTCCGGCAGGTCATTCGCGGCCAGCGGCTTATAAACCCGGCGGCTGTGATCAAGCAGGTCGCGGCATCCGATGCCGAAATAAAGCAGAATAATACCGGCAATGCCGCCGGCCAGCGGATGAATCAGTCCGGCCGCAAAAAGAATGCCGCCGGTAATTCCGCCCACCACCCCAATGACAACCAGCCATAGAATCAGGCCGGCGATAAAGGCATTGCGGAATAATGATCTCAGGGGCTGTTCAAGTCCGGCCGCGAATTTACCGATGATCCTTACCGGATGCGGGAACCATGAAGGATCGCCGAGAACAGCATCAATTGCGAGGGCAATGATAATTTGATATTCAAGTCGCATTGTTTTTAAAGGTATGGAACTTCAATATTGGTAGGGCGAGGCATCCCTGCCGAGCCGTCCGAGGTAAGATCGGCTCACCCGGAGGGTTCGCCCTACCTGTCGGAAGAAAGATAAAGTTGCCCCGATTTGCGGCACCTACATTACTCCCATAATCTTATATATTTCTTTTATCCGCACGCTGTCCCGCACGGAATCGGCCAGGCGGTCAAGCGCGGGCTCAAGATCATAGCGGGCACAGACCCGCCCCATGGGCGCCATGCCTTTCCGCGCGCGCACGCGGTCAATGAACCAGCGCCGGAATTCATCCGCATCAAATATGCCGTGAAGATAGGTCCCCCAGACCGGCGTGGCCGGGCTTCTGAATCCGATGACTTCGCCATCCTGGCGGCGGATATCCGTGACAAGCCCCTCCACCCCGCTTTGCCCGTGGTGGATTTCATAACCGCGCACCGGCAAACCGGAAGGAGCATGAACGCCCGAGGCGCGCGTCAGGGTTTTTGTTTCACATAACGTCGTGTCCAGCGGAAGAATTCCCAATCCGGATGTGCTGTCCCGCTCGCTTTCAATATGATGCGGGTCATCAATTTTTTTACCAAGCATCTGCAGTCCGGCGCATATTCCCACAATTTCGGTTTTGCCTTTCCGGACAAGCTCAAGAATCTGTTTTTCAAAACCAGCGGCGCACAGATACTCAAGGTCATGGGGCACATTCTTGCTTCCCGGCAGGATCAGGACGTCCGGCGCGCCGACATCTCCGCTCTGGCGCACAAACCGCACAACAACGTCCGGCTCCAGGCGCAACGCGTCAAAATCGGTGAAATTGGATATGTGCGGAAGATCTATGACCGCGATTGTAATAGCATCCGCCGGATGCTTTTCTTTTTCACAGGCATTGCTTTTGAATGTTGCCGAATCCTCCTCCGGCAAATCCAAATCGGTCAGATACGGCACCACGCCCAGCACCGGCCGGCCGGTATGGCGGCGGGTAAAGTCAAGCGCTTCGGCGAGCAGGCTGGCATCGCCGCGAAAACGGTTGATAATAAAACCGGCCGTCAAATCGCGCTCCCAGTTGTCGAGCAGGTCAAAAGTGCCCGCGAAAGAGGCAAATACGCCGCCGCGGTCAATATCCCCGACGATCAGCACTTTTGCATCCGCATATCGGGCCATTTGCATATTGACTATATCGTGTGATTTCAAATTGATTTCGGCCGGACTGCCGGCGCCCTCCAGAACGATGACATCATATTCCGAGGCAAGCTGGTCATAAGCCTGCTTGACCACATTAAACGCTTCCGGCTTGAAAAGGATGTATTGGCTCACGTCCATATTGCCAACCGGTTTGCCCAGGACAATCACCTGCGTTCCGGTATCTGAATTCGGCTTGAGTAAAATCGGATTCATCCGGACATCCGGCTCAAGACGGCAGGCCTGGGCCTGCAATGCCTGGGCACGGCCGATTTCGCCGCCGCCCAAAGTGACAAACGAATTGAGCGACATGTTCTGGGCCTTGAACGGCGCCACACGGTAGCCATCCTGAAGCAAAATACGGCCAAAGGCGGCGGTGAGCACGCTCTTGCCCGCCCATGAACTGGTGCCCTGCAGCATCAACGCGGGAGTGCTTTTCTGGCGCGGACGCGTCCTGGATTTACGTCCAAAAATCCCGGCGACCGCATCGCACAAACGTCTATTTTCCTCCTGCTTGCGCACGGCAACGCGGAAAAAACGTTTGTCAAGCCCGGCAAAATTATCGCAGACCCGGATGACAATCCTTTCGCGGAGAAGTTTTTCCCGGAGCGCCGGCGCATCCCATTTGTTGTCGGCTATGCGGACCAGCAGATAGTTGGCGGTTCCCGGATAGACAAAGAATTCCGGAAAGGCTTTTAATTGCCGGGAAAGCTCCTGCCGTTGTTCCTTGACAAATTGCCGGGTACGGACGGCGTAATCTTCATCGGCAAAAAAGGCGGCGCCCGCGGTCTGCGCGAGATGATTGACCGACCAGGATGGCAGTATCCGCCCTACCCGCGCGACTATGTCGGCCGGTCCAAGAAGAGCTCCCAGGCGCAACCCGGGAATGGCAAAGAATTTTGTCATGGACCTGAGAACAAGCACGTTGGGAAGGTTGTGATGAATCACGCTCCGATAGTCCTCAATAAAATCCGCAAAGGCCTCATCAACCACGAAAAATGCATCAGGCCGCGCTGCGGCCATGCCGGTAAACGCCGCATTATCAAACAGGAGTCCGGTCGGATTATTCGGCTGGCCGATGAAAACGACTTCGTTGCCGCGCAGTTCCGATTGAAGACGTTTGAACGAAATTTCGAGCGGTGCGCCGTCTTCCGGCAATATCTGAACCGTCTCAATGCCGGCCGCCCGGGCCGCGCGCGCGTAATCCGCGTAACATGGCGCGGGCAACACGGCCCGCTCCGCCTTCAAGACATGCGGGATAGCATAAAGAAGCTCTGATGACCCGTTCCCGCAGACAATCTGTTGAGGACTGATATTAAAATATCCGGCGATCGCCGCCGTCAACCGCGAACATTCGGGATCGGGATAATGAACCAGGTTTTCAATCTGGCCGCAGATTATGCTCCGCAGGCAATCCGGAGGACCGAGGGGATTGATGTTGGCGCTGAAGTCCAGAATTTCACCGGGAGGTATGTTCAGATCGCGCGCCCACTGCCAGACATTGCCGCCGTGTGTTGATTGCGTTTTCACCGGGAACAATCAATCCACCAGATCAAACCGGAAGGTTAAAAGCGTTTTGCTTTCGTTTTTTATCGCCTGGCATTTGGTGGAAATAAAACGCGCGCGCTTCACCGCGGCGAGCGCCGCGTTGTCAAGCGCCGCAAAACCGCTCGATTTGGCCACCGCGCAATCAAGCACATGCCCGTTTGAACCGACACAGACCTCCACTTTCACGATGCCTTCTTCGCCCCGCAAGCGCGCTCCCAGAGGATAATAGGGGCGGATCCCGGCGTTCCCGGCCAAACCGGCGGCAATGCCCTTGGTCCGGGCATCGGCGTCAATGGATGCCTTCAGATTTGTCTGCTGCCGCGGAGCCGCCGGCGCCGGTTTTTTCTCCGGAACAACCGGCAAATCATCCGGATTCTCCGTTTCATCTGTTTCGGCCTCAAGCCTGGATTCACGATCAACCGGCTGTTCTTCAACCGGCGCGGAAACCGAGAGCGATGTCAGGGTCAGCGACGAATTGCCGGCCTGGAACATCGGCCTAAGTTTCTGCGCCGGCATGGCAAAACAGCAGGCCAGAAGAATAGCATGCAGGGAAACGGAAAATAAAATGTTTTTAATTATATTTTTTTTCATTGGTCAACAAAAAAGCCTTCGTTCTTTCCGCGGGAGGAACAAACGAAGGCCAGAAATCCAGACCTCATCCTCCTCACCTGCGAAAGAGTATGACGCCTTCAGCGTCATGATGAGCATGGAAAGCGATGTTTTCTGGCTTCCGGCATCTGTCCTGCTTTCTGGCAGGATAAACCTACTCTCTGTCCTTCCCATTCCGCCCCTCTTGGGGTCAAAACAGTGGCTTTCAGATTTCGTTCCGGTTACAGCGGCGCACCCGCGTCCGATTTTCACGGACTTCCATCTCTCTTTCCACAAACGATAATTGCCAAAGAACAAACGTTTACGAAGGAAACCGTACAACAGCTCTTGAAATTGTCAACAGTATTTTTCGCTTTTATAGGCGGGTAATTTCGTGGTAATTTATACGTCATGAAAACGCGGGAAACATCTGAAGCTGATTCCAGAATGGCCATCGGTAATGCCCGGCGCATTGTCATTAAAATAGGCAGCCGGGTTTTGGTCCAGGCTTCCGGCAAACCGGAAACAGAACGGATAAAATCCCTGGCCGGAGAAATGGCATCCTTAAGCAGCCAGAAACGTGAAATCGTTTTTGTAACTTCCGGCGCGATCGGAACCGGCATGCAGGCGCTCGGCATGCGCCGGCGGCCGGACGGCCTGGCTGAACTTCAAATGGCGGCGGCGGTCGGACAAAGCCGGCTGATGAACCTGTATGACCGGCTTTTTGCCGCCGAAAAAAAGATCATCGGGCAGGTTCTGCTGACCCACGATGACCTCAAACATCGCGCGCGCCATCTCAACGCCAGGAATACAATCCTGGCCATGCTGCGCGCGGCCGTCATCCCGGTTATCAACGAAAATGACGTGGTGGCGGTTGACGAAATAAAATTCGGCGACAACGACCTCCTGGCCTCGCTCGTTGTCCACCTGATAAAAGCCGATCTGCTTATCATGCTCAGCACCACCAACGGCCTGAACAAACCGTTGGCGGACGGGCGGTCCGAGCGGATCAGCTGTCTGACCGGAGTATCCAAAGACGTCCTGAAATTTGCGCGCGGCAAGGGCGGGGATATTTCAACCGGCGGCATGGCGAGCAAGCTGGAATCGGCGCGGCTCGCGGCGGAAACAGCCGGCGCTCTGGTGGTCATTGCCGACGGCCGCGAGCCGGGAATAATTCAACGCGTCATGGCCGGGGAAGATACGGGAACGCTCGTTATCCCGGCAAAAGCCAGGCTGGACGCCATCTGCGACCGCAAACGCTGGATCGCGTTTTTTCACAAACCAAAGGGCGTTTTGACGATTGATGAAGGCGCCGGCCGGGCTATTGAACAGGGCGGCAAAAGTCTTTTGCCGATCGGCGTGAAAAAGGTTGAGGGTGAATTTGCGTCCGGGGCAATGGTAAATGTAAAATCCGCGGACAACCGGCTGATCGCCCGCGGACTCATTGCCTATTCAAGCCGCGAAGTCCAGCTTATCAAGGGGCGCCGCACGGACGAAATCGCCAAAGTGCTGGGCGGTAAAAAGGCGGATGAAGTTATTCACCGCGACAATCTGGTTTTAATGAATTCGGAGGCCTGAAGAATTTTCACCGCTCGCTTCCACGTCGCCCCGATAAATCGGGGCAAGTGGCCACTTGTTTGACGACGTGGCGCTAGGCGCGGAGCACGCGGAGATAAGAAGGAAAAATAAATTGTATTAGATTTGCGGAAAGAGCTTTTTAAATAAAAAAGATTTAATTTTTACCTCTGCGGTAAAAAATATTCTTCAGAGTCAGTTTTAATATTAATTCAGGAGAAATCAATGACCCTGCACGATGAAATGGTTGCCGTCGGCAAGCGGGCGGTATCGGCTTCGCGCAAGCTTGCGCTTCTCAGCCCGGCCAAAAAAAATGCCATATTACTGGCAATGGCAGAGGCTATTGAATCCCAAAAAAGTTTAATCAAGGAGGCCAATGCCCGTGATCTGCAGGCGGCCAAACAAGCCGGATTATCAGCGGCCATGCTTGAACGCCTGGAGTTGAACGATGAACGCATTGCGGCCATGGCCGGCGGCTTGCGCGAAGTTGCCGCGTTGAAAGATAAGATCGGCCGGAAAATAAAAAGCTGGACCAGACCCAACGGACTGAAGATCAGCAAAGTGCGCGTGCCGATCGGGGTGATCGCGATAATTTACGAGTCCCGTCCGAATGTCACCGCCGATGCCGCCGGACTCTGCATCAAGACGGCCAATGCCGTCATTTTGCGCGGAGGAAAAGAGGCGCTTTCTTCCAATCAGGCGATTGTGAAAGCCATGAACGAAGGTGGAGGCAGCAAGGGGCTTCCGCAGGACGCAATACAGTTTGTTGCGACCACTGACCGCGAGGCCGTGCGCGAACTTGCCGGCCTGGAGGGGCTGGTGGATCTGGTCATGCCGCGCGGCGGCGAACAGCTTATCCGGGCGGTTGTGGAAAACGCGAAGGTGCCGGTTATCAAACATTACAAGGGCGTCTGCCATGTTTACGTGGATGAAGGCGCGAACCTTGACATGGCGCTCAAAATTATTGAAAACGCCAAGTGCCAGCGGCCGGGAGTGTGCAATGCGGTTGAAAAAGCGCTCGTGCATGAAAAAATCGCCCCGGCCTTCATTCCGCTTATGGCTGAAAAACTTTCAGCGCGGGGTGTTGAATTGCGCGGCGATGAGATGAGCCGCTCATTTGCAAGCGTGATCAAACCGGCGACTGACGATGACTGGCAGGCCGAATATCTGGACCTGATCCTTGCCGTGAAAGTGGTTAAATCGGCCCAAGCGGCGGCGGAACATATCAATCATTACGGTTCGCATCATTCCGACGCGATCATCACGGAATCAACGCGCGCCGGCAAAATATTCACCACGCAGGTGGATTCAGCGGTTGTCTACGTAAATGCCTCCACGCGCTTTACGGACGGCGGCGAATTCGGCATGGGCGCGGAAATCGGCATCAGCACCGACAAACTCCATGCCCGCGGCCCGATGGGGCTTGAGGAATTGACAACCTACAAATATGTCGTCATTGGCAACGGACAGGCCCGGACGTAAAAATATTGCGGATAAACAGAAATGACGGCAAACAGCCCGTGCGGCGGCGATCTTTGGCTGCGGGCATAGAATCAAAATCATCGAGGAGGAAAAATAATGCCGTTGAAATTCTCCGTTACTTCGATCATGTTGCCGCATCTGGACTTGCCGCAAACCTGCGCCCTGCTGAAACAGCACGGCTACGACGGTTTGGAACTGCGCGTGCGCGCTTATGCCGGCGAGCCGCAGGCTGTCCCCGGCTCGTGGGGACGGCATCTGACGGATATTTCTCCCGATAACGTGAAGTCGCGCGCCGATGAGACCAAGGCGGTGTTGGCCGATTACGGATTGAAACTGGCGGCGTTCGCCAGCAACGCCACCGCCCGGCAGTTGGATGTTGTGCGTCAACTGGCCGAAGGGGCCGCGGCCACTGCATGTCCGCTGATACGAATTGCCGCGCCGCAAAACTACAATGGCGAAACAAACTATTTTGCGCTTTACGATGAAGCTGTCCGCGCCTTCGAACAGACTCTTGCAATTACCCGGCCATACGGAGTAAAGTGCATCATCGAAATGCATGCAGGCTCGATCTTCGTCAGCGCAAGTCTGACCCATCGGCTGGTCAGTCTTTTTGACCCGGCCGATATCGGCATTCTCTATGATCCCAACAATAACGTGGCGGACGGTTTTGAAACCATACCATTGGCGTTGGATCTTATGGGACCTTATCTGGCGCATTTGCACATTGGAGGACACGCATGTGTCCCAGGCGCGCCGGACAAAAACGGCACCGTGACGTGGACTTATCCGGCCTGCCGTCTGAACGAAGGGCGTTATGATTATCCCCTGTTGCTGAAGGAACTGCACAAACGGCAATACCGGGGGTTCATCTCAGTGGAGGATTTTGACAACAATCGCGCGCCGGAACAACGCGTGGCCGAAGCCATCTCCTATCTGCGCAAGATTGACCCGAGCCGGCCGCCGGCCTGAAGGGAATATTAATATTTGAACTGCTTCACAAGCGCAGATTCCGGTTCATTTCTTCAGACGGAAGTATCCTGCCAGTCGGCCCGGCCGCTGGTTTCGGGCAGAGGCTTGTCGCCCTGAATGATTTCATTCACGTTGACTTTTATGGAAGTAACTTCGGCGATGCCGAGTCCCTCGCGCATGCTTTCCCGCACCCGCTGTTGCAACACCTGGGAAAGCTGTTGAATTTTCGTGCCGCTTTTAACGTCAATATCCAGCTGAACTTCAATTCTTCCATCGCGCGAGGCGGATATGTCCGCCCGGAGAGTGAGAATGTCGGCGAACTCATCGGCCAGGCGCTTCAAAAATTCATTGACCGCCTTGACCCTGATGTTCACACTGCCGCCTTCGTTTTCAAACGATAGAAACTGCTCTTTGGCGCTTCCGCCTACCGCGGTCAGCCAGTAGAGGATAACCATCAGAATCAGGGCGGCGCCGGCGACAAATTTTCCAATGGCGTCGGCAAACAGAAAGTAGCCGATGCGGTTCGGAACGCCAAAAACATCGGCTAAAAAAAAGATGCCCAATCCTAAAAGTGAAGCCGAAATGACAAACTTCATCAAGCCATGCAGAAATTTCATGTTTTTCCTCCCTCTTCTTTCCTTAATTTGCTTCTGTTTTTGCAGAATTAATGTTTTTTGTTTCCAAAGGCAATCTGACATCCTGAACCACGACGTCAATGGTGCCGACCTGTTTACCGGTCATCTCCTCAATGGCGCGCCGGACTTCGTTTTGGACGGCCCAGGCCACCTCGGGAATTTTTGCCCCATATTCAATGACGATATTGATTTCAACATCAACTTTCTGACCCTGCATTTTGACGCTCACCCCGCGTTCGCCGCTGTTCCGGCCGATCATGTTGGCGATATTGGCGATGCCGTCCGCGAAAGAGCCGCTCATTTCAACCACGCCCGGCACCTTTAACGCAGCTATTCTGGCGATAACCGCGATCACCCCATGATGCACCATAATCGCGCCGAGATCGCTGCCCTCGTCAACCCGGTCAGCGGCATAATACGGGTCGGTAAAATTTTTCTTTTTATCCTGCCGGCCGGCATCGCCGGGCGAAGCACTGCGGGCAGGCCGTTCTCCGCCGCAGGCGTCCGCCACGGGCGGATGGCCGTGGCATGAAATTTGAGAACTGTTTTTTGTCTGCATTTTCTGTCTCCTCTTAACTTCGCGCGTCCGCATTTGCGAACCTGCTCCCTTCGCCTGAGCTCAGGACGAAGGCAGGATAACCCGATATATGGCCGGGTTAACGGGGAATATTCATCAACCCGACGCCATCCTTGATAAAATTGTCCAGGAAGGCGGTATTATAATGGCCGCGCCTGAACAAAGAATCATTCATCAGAGCCTGGCCGAGCGGCACCGTGGTTTTCGGACCTTCAATGATAAATTCGCCGAGCGCGCCATACATGCGGTTGATGGCCTCGGCGCGCGTTGCGCCCCGCACAATAATTTTGGCAATCAGGCTGTCATAATACGGCAGAATTTCATAGCTCGGATAAACATGCGAGTCAACCCTGATCCCGGGGCCGCCGGGAAAATGGATCCATTCAACCTTTCCGGGAGATGGCGCGAAATTATGGAAAGGATCTTCGGCATTCACCCGCCACTCAATCACATGTCCGGAGGGGTTGACGTCCTTCTGGCTGAAGGAAAGCTTCTCGCCGGACGCAATTCTGATCTGTTCCTTGACCAGGTCAAGGCCGGTTGCCATCTCGGTTACGGTGTGTTCAACCTGGATGCGCGTATTCATCTCCATGAAATAAAAGTGGCCGGCGCGGTCAAGGAGAAATTCAATGGTGCCGGTATTGCGGTAGTTGATTGCTTCTCCCGCCCGGACGGCAAGTTTGGTCATTTTGCGGCGCTGATCGGAAGTCAATACCGGACAGGGGGTTTCCTCCAGCAACTTCTGGTGGCGCCGCTGGATACTGCAGTCTCTTTCCCCGAGCTGGACCACGTTGCCGTGATGATCGGCGATAATCTGAATTTCAACATGCCTTGCATCATCCAGATATTTTTCAACATAGACGGCGCCGTTGCCAAATGCGCGTTCCGCCTCAGAACTGGCCATGATAAACGCCTGGGCCAGGCTGACATCGTTATGGGCGATGCGCATGCCTTTTCCGCCGCCGCCGGCCGCCGCTTTAATCAGCACCGGATAACCGACTTCCCGGGCCACTTCCAGGGCCTCTTCCTGCGTTTTCAAAACCGTGTCACTGCCCGGGATCGTCGGAATGCCGTGTTTCTTCATAGTTTCCCTGGCCACGGATTTATCGCCCATCCGTTGGATACTGTCAGCCAGGGGGCCGATAAAGGCAATATTGCAGCTCTCGCAGATTTGCGCAAAATGGGCGTTTTCCGCAAGGAAACCGTATCCGGGATGAATGGCGTCAACATCCGCCACCTCAGCCGCGCTGATAATGTTGGCAATTTTCAAGTAACTTTCCTGGGCAGGAGCCGGGCCAATGCAAATTGCCTCGTCAGCCAGCTGGACATGCAGGGATTTCTCATCAACTTCAGAATAAACGGCGACGGTTTTGATGCCCATTTCGCGGCAGGCCCGGATAATCCGCAGGGCTATTTCACCGCGGTTGGCAATTAAAATTCGATTAAACATAAGATAATTTTAAAAGTTGCCACAAAGATGCGCAAAATTCACAAATAATTCCAACAGAAAGAATCCTTAAATATCATGCTTCTGTTTTGTGTTACTTGTGCCTTTTTGTGGCTAATTATGGTTTAAATCTTCTCAATCTTAAACAATATCTGGCCGTATTGGACCGGGTGCGCGTTTTCAACCGGAATTTCGCGCACAATACCGCGAATTTCCGCTTTGATTTCGTTCATGACTTTCATTGCTTCCACGATGCACAATACCGTGTCAGGGTTCACTTCCTGTCCTTCGGTTACATAGGGAGCGGCTTCCGGCGAAGGGGCCCGGTAAAACGTGCCGACGAACGGAGCTTTGATTTCCACATAATTGGTCTGTTCCGCGGCCGATGCGGCCGGAGCAACCTCCGCCGGTTTGGATGCCGGCGGCGGAGCAACCGCCTGCACGGTGTGGATAACCTGGCCGGACTGACCTTTCTTGATCATTATCCGCACGCCGTTTTCCTCGAGTTCAAACTCGTTTAGTCCGTTTTCATTCATCAACTCAATGATTCGCTTGATTTCATCCAATTCCATATTCACCTCTTCCTTCCGTGCGTTTCTGTCATTCCCGATCCGCCACAGGCGGAATCGGGAATCCAGAATTAGATTAATAATAATCCCCTGGATTTCCGCTTGCGCGGGAATGACAGAGAGGAGAACCCAATATTCCAAATATTGAATTCTTTCTAATTTATGCCTTTATCTCCTTGCCGCTTTCTTTTTTCCGGACGCAAGATGATTAACAAGCGCAATCAGCGCCAATTCGTAACCAAAAATACCAAATCCCATTATCTGACCAAGAGAGGCCGCGGCGGTATGGCTGATGCGCCGGAATTCCTCGCGCGCGGCCGTATTTGACAAATGGACTTCAACGCAGGGAACTTGCACGGACTGAAGCGCGTCCCGCAAGGCGATGCTGGTATGCGTATAAGCGCCCGGATTGAAAATAATGCCGTCATAAACGCCATCACTGCCGCCGATTTTAGAGACAAGGACTCCCTCTATATCACTCTGCAGAGCGTCTATTTTTGCTCCCCACGCTTTCGCCCGCTTCCGGACCGCCCGCTCCACATCGGCCAGCGTTGCCGTTCCATAGACGGCCGGCTGACGTTTGCCAAGCCGCCCGAGATTCGGGCCATTCAATAGTAAAATCCTAAACATACTTCGCATAATATCCTTATTTGCCGCCCAACGCCAAGCTTTTTTTCAGATTTTAGGCAATGGTTCGGAATAACTTGATTCCTCATGCGTCAAAACGGCCGGATGCTGAGAAGGCAAACTGCCCTGGCCCCCTTTATACGAACTGAAATATTCAAAACGCAGACAGCATTTCAGGCGGCCGCACATGCCGTTGATTGACGCCTGGCGCAGAGGCACCCCCTGATTCTTTGCCAGGCTCACGTGAACGTTGTCAAACTTCTGCAACCAGCTCTTGCAGCACATAATTCTGCCGCAGGGCGCCATCCCGCCGCGCAAAGCCGCCGCATCGCGCGCTCCTATCTGATTCATCTCCACCCGGACATGAAGCTCATTGGTCAGATCATGGACCAGTTGCCGGTAATCAATCCTTTCTTCGGCGGCAAACACGATCATCAGTTGAGAACGGTCAAAAGCATAATGAACCCGCATCACGCGCAGGGGAAGATTATAGCCGGCGATTTTTTCCTGGCATATCCGCCCTGCGTTTTTGGATAAAAGAATATTTTCGCTCGCCACGGCCTGATCCTGCAACGTAGCCCGCCTGAGCACCATCGGCGCGCTCTTGATTTCATCCGCGCTGTTCCGGGAATCCATGACGACATGGCCGAATTCCAAAAGATTGTCCTTTTGAACAATGCAGGCATCCCCTTTGTTAATTGCAAGCGCGGCCGGACTGTTGCACTGCCACAAATGAATATCTCCGCAATCAACATGAAGCAAACGAAACATATTTCCTTTCCCCGGGGGCGGATAATTGAAGAAACGCCCGCTCTATGACCATGTTTTCCGGCAAATGTTGATCAAGATGAGCCTGCATTTTTTCGATCACAGTTATATTATTCATCGCCTGCGAACATGTCAACCCGGATGCCGACGCCCGAATCCGGCCGGCATCGGAACGGTAAAACAACAAATTATCATCGTCCAAGCCGCATGCGCAAAGCAACAAATCTCTCTGCCATAAAAGCAACAGGCGCAATACCTGCCTGCGTTTTTCGCGATATACTGCTTCCATGCGCCCCTGGCATATTTCCGCAAGGTCCCCGGCCTGTTCGTCGCCCGCCTGATTTAAGCGCAGCCATTCGTCCGCTTCGTTTTCAGCCTGTTCCCGGATGCCTTCCAGAAGGGCCAGGATTTCTTTCGCCTTAAGCAGTCTTGCCGCAATCCGGCCGCCTGCCGCTCCGGCCGCAATGTTAAACACGGCGGACCTTAAATCATCTTCGGGATCAGTCAAACAATCGCTCAAGGCAACTCTTTGACAGCGGGAAATAATGGTCGGCAAAAGAGCCTCCGGCTGGTCGGAAAGCAGTAAAAAAATACTGCGCGGCGGCGGTTCTTCAAGCGTTTTGAGCAGTTTATTCGCCGCCTCGTTGTTCATGCGCTCGGCGCTGGCAAAGACAACGGCCTTCCAGCCGCCTTCAAAGGTCGTCTGGAATATATTCCTGGCCACTTCCTCAATCTGTTCAACCAGGATTCCGCGCGATTTTTTGATCGGTTCAATCCAGGCAATATCCGGATGAATATGCCTTGCAACCCGCAGGCAGTTGTTGCATTTACCGCAGGGACGGTTTGCGCCCTGATCACAATCACAATAAAGCATCTGCAAAATGCTCTCCGCCAGTTGTCCGGCATTGCCCTGCGGATCGCCGACGATCAGATAGGCGTGTCCCAACCGTCCGTTTTCAAACCCGTCTTGAAACTGTTTCAGTTTGTCAGCAGCTTCAGCGCTCAAGGACATTTCGCACCGCCTTCCAGATATCCGCATGAACTTTTGCCTCCGGCCGGTTGGCGTCTACAACCCGAAACCGTTCCGGCTTTTTCGCGGCCAGATCAAGATAACCTTCCCGAACGCGCTTGTGGAAAGCCATGTTCTCGCTCTCAATGCGGTCTTTCTCGGTCCCGTGCCGTTGGTTGCGGCGATGCAGCCTTTTGAAACCGGTCCGCAATCCCACGTCAAGCAGAACGGTCATATCCGGTGAAAGATTCTGCACGGCAAAGGCATTCATGTTCGCAATCAATTTAAGATCACAGCCCCGGGCATAGCCCTGATAGGCGGACGTGGAATCTGAAAACCGGTCGCAAATGACATGCGCCCCGCGCAATAAAGCCGGCAAAATAACTGTTTGCACAAGCTGGGCGCGGCTGGCCATGAAAAGCAATAACTCAGTTTGCGGACACATTACCTCCCGAGAGTTTTTCCGGCTCAACAGAAGGCGGATAGCCTCCCCGATCTGCGTGCCGCCCGGTTCGCGGACTTCAACAACCTCATACCCCTCGGCGCGCATTTTTTGCGCCAGCAGCCGCGCATGGGTGGATTTGCCGCTGCCTTCAATGCCCTCAAAAGTTATTAATTTGCCTCTTTTATGTTCCATAATGCTGTCTGCTTCAGAAGAAACGTTCAACTTCCAACATTGAACACCGAACGGCGGGATTTGAGTTCGATGTTGTCCGCCTTTGCGGATCCGCCTTTTGGCGGAAAAGTCGGATGTTGAATGTTTTCCTATGCGTGCCTTTTCTTCAACTTGAACCCTTCCGCCGCATCCTGAACGACCCAGCCTTTGGCCTCAATCAATTTCCGCAAGCGGTCGGATTCCGCCCAGTTTTTTGCCTTTCTTGCATTCTGTCTTGCCTGCGCGAGCTCAATTATCGCCGGCTCCGGCTTATCCTCGTCATGTTTCAAAACACCTAAAACACTATCAATTGCCGCCAACGTCTCAAGCGCGTTCAAGGCCTGAACTGGCGGAAGCGGCCCTGCCGCCATCCGCCGATTACCTTCATGAACGAGGTCAAAAACCGCCGACAAGGCGATGGGCAGATTCAAATCTTCATCCATAGCCGCGCGGAATTTAGTTAAACAATTATCAACCCAATCGGGGTTCCCGATATTTGGCATGGTTGAAGTTTTTAAAGGCAGGGTCGGACAGCCTTGTCCGACCGGATCGAACGGCCTGCCCGCAGTGCCTACGCCACAGGCGTTGCAGGCGGGCGGGACAGGCTGTCCCGCCCTACCCATTCCCCTCCCCGTTGCCCCGCCAGCAGTCCGCAACCGCGCGCCAAATTCATCAAGACGCTGGAGGGATGAACGGGCCGCCTCCAGCGCCGGGAACGTAAAATTAAGAGCCTGGCGATAATGAGCGGAAAGCAAAACATAACGGATTTCCCGCCCGGAGAAACCTTTTTGGATTAAATCGCGCAGAGTATAAAAATTACCGAGCGACTTTGACATCTTGCGGCCGTCAACCACGAGATGGGCGCAGTGCATCCAATATTTGACGAACTGTTTATCGGTGGCCGCTTCGCTCTGGGCGATTTCATCCTCATGGTGCGGGAATATGTTGTCTATGCCGCCGGTATGCAAATCAAACGATTCCCCCAGGTATTTCATGCTCATGGCCGAACATTCAATATGCCAGCCCGGACGCCCCTTTCCCCAGGGCGAATCCCAGCCGACATTGCCGTCATCATCATGATATGCCTTCCAGAGCGCAAAATCGGACACGTTCTCCTTTTCATATTCATCCTGGGCGACGCGCGCTCCCGGCCGCAAGCCTTCCAAATCAAGATGCGCCAGCCGGCCATACCGGTTGAATTTGGAAATGCTGAAATAAACCGAGCCGTCCGACGCGCGATAAGCATATCCCTTATTGACCAGTGTCTGGATGAGCTTGATCATTTCCGGAATATGCCCGGTTGCGGCCGGATAATGCTCCGCCGGCTCAATATTGAGCGTGCCGATATCGGCAAAAAAGGCGTCTTTATAAGGCCGGGTATAATCATTCAGCGCCACCCCGGCGGCCGCTGCGCCGCGGATTGTTTTATCATCCACGTCCGTCAGGTTCATCACCTGCTTGACCTGAAACCCGATAAATTTCAAATAGCGGCGTAAAATATCCTCAAAAACATAGGCCCGGAAATTGCCAACCGTGGCATAATTGTAGACCGTCGGTCCGCAGGTGTACATTCCCACGACCGGCGGGGATATCGGAACGAATTCTTCCATCCTTCTTGTCAAGGTATTAAAGATTGTCAGCATTTTTAACGCCAAATTACAATTGCCAAGCAACAAATTCCAAACAAACTCCAATAACCAAATATTCAATGGCCAAAAAAACGATTTAAAATATTCTTGTTTGAAATTTCGGGCATGGAATTTATTTGTGATTTGGAGCTTGGGATTTGATATTTTCCACGCATACCACGGCCATGGCCGCGATTCCCTCGCCGCGGCCCAACGCGCCCAGGCCTTCCAGGGTCGTTGCTTTGATTGAAACTTGTGTTTCGTTTATTCCCAGCGCCCGTGAAATATTTCCGCGCATTTTTTCCCTGCAAGGCGCCAGACGCGGCTTTTCCGCAAGCACGGAAACATCAATATTAATGATGGCCGCTCCTCTATCCTTCAGCCTCTTGCCGACCGCCGCAAGCATTTTCAAACTGTCGGCGTCTTTCCAGCGTCTTTCATTGTCGGGAAAATGAACGCCGATGTCACCATCCGCCACCGCGCCCAGCAGGGCGTCAATGACCGCGTGGCACAAAACATCCGCGTCCGAATGGCCCATTAAACCAATGTCTGATTCTATTTCAACCCCGCCAAGAATCAGTTTGCGGCCTTTTGCGAAACGATGAATGTCAAATCCTATGCCGGTTCGAGTCATTATTTTCCCGTTACAACCTCTGAACCTTGAACAGTTATTTATTCACAATATCATTGCCGGCCAAATATTCAATACAAGAAATAGTCCTGCTTGCAAGACGCGGGATTTGGTAATTTATGCGGACGAACTTCGGGCCGGACACGGCAAAATGGAATAAAAAAGTTTTGACGATGCACGGAGAAACGTTATGCTCTTATAAAAATTTAATGTCGCATCGCATATGATGCCTGAACAATTATGGGGTTACCACTTTTGAATTGGGCTGACAGAAATGGCCTGCCATGCTTCTGCGCCAAGTCTTCTCAGCACAAGTCCGCAGCTCAAACTGGCTTCGACGCAAAGCGTGGTGGCCCACCCTCCGTAGCGCCTTGGCGCAGGAGGGCGGAGGGAGAGGGATTTGAACCCCCGGTGCCATTGCTGGCACACATGATTTCGAGTCATGCGCAATCAACCGGACTCTGCCATCCCTCCGGAAGTAATAACTAAACACCAGTGAAAAATTACTCTTTTTCCTACAATAATGAACAGCGAAACATGATCAAAGATACGGGAAACAAAGATGAAAGTCAATGACGCGTAGTAGGTCGGCACAGCAACGAAGTTGGCTTTTATTTAGAACTTGATATACGAGAATATTGAAAATAACATTTAGGGCATGCAATCAGACAAATTAAAACTTCTTATCGCCGAAGGAGAAGGGTTGACGGTTGAATTTAAGGAGAAATACACTCCCAAAATTGACCGTGATATTGTTGCGTTGGCAAATGCCAGGGGCGGGTTTGTTGTTCTTGGCGTCAATGATGAAGGAAAAATTGTCGGCGAAACGCTTACTAATCAGATGAAGGCGGAAATCTTGTCGCTTGCCAGAAATTGTGACCCGCATATAGCCATCCCCAGAATTTCTCAAATAGAAAATGTTGTCATTATCGAAGTTTCCGAGGGTGATGCGAAACCTTATAGTTGTTCGTCAGGCTATTTCCGCAGGCTTGATGCCGTGACACAGAAGATGACCCAGCAAGAAGTGCGGCTGATTTTCAGGCAGAGCGCCGATGTATTTTTTGAAGACCTGCCGCGCGACGATTTCACGCTTGGCGATATATCGCTTCAGAAAGTGCGTGCGTTCTTAAAGGAAGCCGGAACTTCATATAAACTGAATAAAACCAATTTACCTTCGCTTCTCGCAAGCCTTGGCATTTATAAAAATGAAACAATCAACAACGCCGGGGTGATGATATTTGCGGCCGATGTTAAAAAATGGGTGCCGTATTGCGAAATTATTTTTGGTGCGTTTAAGGGAACGGATAAGATGCATATCTATGACCGCAAAGACGTGCGGGATGACTTGCTTATTCAGCTTAACGAGGCTATTGAATTTTTTAAAAAGCATCTCAATATCCGTAGCGAGATACGCGAATTCAACCGGCGTGATATTTACGAAATACCATTGGATGCCCTGCGCGAGGCGCTGGTGAACGCTCTTGTTCACCGCGATTACAGCATGCGTGGCACAAGCATATATGTCAATGTCTTTGACGATCGTGTGGAGATTACCAACCCCGGGGGGCTTCCGGCAGGCATTACCAGGGACAATTTCGGAAAAGAATCTGTTCGACGCAACCAGATCATTGCCGATTTGTTTCACCGTATGGGCAAGGTTGAGAGGATGGGAACCGGAATCAAACGTATGTGCGACCTTATCCGCGATGCCGGTCTTAAACAGCCGGATTTTACGTCCGATACATTTTTTCACGCTGTGTTCTACCGGGATCCGAAGTATGCCTTAAAGAAGGTCTCTGGAATGGCCGGAGAAATCAGTCGGGAAACTATCCGGAAAACTAGGGAGAAAACTAGGGAGAAAACTAGGGAGAAAATCCTGAGCCTTCTCCGGAAAGAACCGAATCTCACAATCGCCGAGCTGGCGGCAAATACCGGCATCACAAACAAGGGGATTGAATGGCAGCTGAATCGTCTATGTAAAGAAGTCCGGTTACGCCGCATAGGTCCGGACAAGGGCGGACATTGGGAAATTGTTGGCAAAAATAATGGCGGATAAATTGCAAGTCGGATAAATTGCAGAAATGTCGGATAGCGGATTTTATGATAATAAGATGTCACAAAACGCACGCCTTCAGGATAAACTATTAAATTTACCTGTTAATCAATGGTTGGGGTGAAAAAAAGGGACATAAATGGACAAATCTCACATATATCAAGGCATCTTCGCCACTCTTCGATGTAACTTGTCCTGCGAGTGCTGCTGCAGAGAAGAAGATGATATCAAGCGCGAGCTTTATCTATCATACAGGCAACTTCGGGAGTCATTGGAAGAGACGCAATTCTTCAATGAGAAATATCATGTCCACAAGATTTTTACTGGCGGTGAACCAACACTTTGGCGGGAGGGAGGAAAGGGAATAGCCGACGTCATGGTTGAGACGGCCCAACTGGGATTCTTTCCGATGTTGCTAACAAATGGCACGGCCTTTCTTTCTGAAGAGTCGACAGCGCGTTTTGTAGACTCGTATCTATCGCGTGCCAGCCTACCTATAGAAATCTTCATCAGTACGGACTTCTGGCACGGGAACATTGACAAGAACGGCCGATGCCTGGCATTGGACAATCTTTTGTCGTTCAGAAACCGGCAAGGGTCTCGTAGTGCATTGACAATAGCATTCTCGTGGACATGTTCGACCCGCCCAGAACATTTTCCGCCTGAGCAGTTTCTGACAAACTATCAGAAAGAAGTTGACGCATCCGTATATTTTCCGCTGACGCCGCGAGGAAAGGGACACCACCTCTCTTCGATAGCGCCAAAGCTGCGTCCGGCGGATAGGAACAAGGAACCCCTCGGCGCGTACTCCGAAACGGTCATGCATCGAATGCTGGACAAAGGCTGGATTAAAAAGGCCGAAGACTTCTTGCAGATGGATAATAGCATCATCCTCAACGAGTGTTCCACCGGGAATGGCACTCTCTTTTTATATGCCGATGGTCACTATTACACCTGCGCAGATGGAATCGGGAACGAATTCTTCCATATCTGCGACGTGGGAAAGATGACGCGAAACACCATGGATGAATTCTTTGCGGCCAAGCCAGTATTCAAGCTGTTGCGAGAACTTGGCCCCCTCGGTTTGCTGCGCCGCTTTGCCGAAGAGCCGGAGATCACCGACATCCATAATGCTCTATGCTCTTTTGGGATTTCTGAGCGCGGTGGCTGTGCTATTCATCGGCTGATGCTTGAGAAAGGTTTATTTCAGAGGATAAATGCTTCGCTTGTCAACGGAAGATTACCGCTTGGGTCGCGTTGAACGTTCATCGAGATTACAACCCAATCGGGATCAGGCGCCGTCGCGCAGCGCGTCTGACACTTTCTATTCATGGAATGAAAATTTGATCTGCAGAAAGTGATTCAGGCGAGAATATTTTTCCTACAAAAAAACCGGCGATTATGCGCTTGAGGGCGCATGATTGCTTGCATCTCACCGGCATTCTGCTATACACGTGCGCCGATTCATTGACCGAGGGAAACATCCGGCATCATGCACACAGACAAGATCAGAAATATTGCGATTATTGCGCACGTGGACCATGGAAAAACGACGCTGGTGGATCAGCTTCTGCGTCAGAGCGGATCGTTCCGCGACAACGAGGCGCTTACCGAACGACTGATGGATAACTCGGATATCGAACGCGAGCGGGGGATCACTATCAGTTCTAAAAACGGCGCCTTCATCTACGCGGACCATACCATCAATATCATTGATACGCCCGGCCATGCCGATTTCGGCGGCGAAGTCGAGCGGGTCCTGCAAATGGCCGATGGCGCACTTCTTCTGGTGGATGCCCAGGAAGGCCCCATGCCCCAGACCTATTTCGTGCTCAAGAAAGCCTTGGCGCGTCATTTGCCGATTGTCCTGGTCGTCAATAAGATTGATAAACCGGCGGTCCGTGCCCGCTGGGTGGTGGACCAAGTCTTCGATCTCCTGGTCACGCTGGGCGCGTCCGACAGGATTCTCGATTTTCATGTGGTCTATGCCTCAGCCCGCGATGGTCATGCCAGCCTGGATCCGGCGCAATTTGGCGCGGACATGCAACCCCTGTTCGAGGCCATCCTGAAGTATATCCCGCCCCCAAAGGGCTCGCCCGATGCTCCCCTCCAACTCCAGGTGGCCAGTATTGATCACTCCTCGTTCCTTGGCCGCCTGGGGATCGGCAAGATCACGGCCGGCCGCCTGGTCCCGAATATGTCCGTGATGCTGGCAACAACCGGCGGCAAGTATGAAATCGCCCGGATTACCAAGATCTATCGCTATGAACGCAACCGGAAGGTAGAAACCGACGCCGCCGAGGCGGGGGATGTCGTGGCTGTTGCTGGATTCGAAAGCGTGATGGTTGGCGATACCTACACTGATCCGGAACATCCCTGCCCCCTGCCGCCCCTGCCGGTGGATCCTCCCACGGTGAGCATGAATTTTATTCCCAATAACTCCCCGTTTGCCGGCCGGGAAGGCGCGTTTTCAACCAGCATTCACCTGGCCGAACGCCTCCAGCGCGAAGCGCTCTGTGATGTCGCCCTGCACGTGGAGGAATTGCCTGCCCGCAATGCTACGCATAGCGTTGCAGGCGGGCCCGAAGGCATCGGCTTCAAGGTTTCCGGGCGCGGCGAACTGCATATTTCCATCAAGGTGGAACAGATGCGGCGCGAGGGATTCGAGTTCCAGGTTTCCAGCCCGCATGTTATCATGAAAGAAGAAGACGGCGAACTTCTGGAACCGTACGAAGATGTAACCATAGACGTGCCCGAAATCTATATGGGCGCCGTTATCGAGAAGCTGGGCGGCCGCAAGGGCAAGATGCAGGAAATGATCCGGAACGCGGACATGGTGCGCCTGCGCTACAAGATCCCGACCCGCGGCCTGTTCGGGTTCAAGGGCGAATTAATGTCCGATACCAAAGGCATGGGTGTGCTGAATTATATCTTCGCCGGCTACGGACCCCATGTCGGCGAGATGCGCAACCGGCGGAACGGCGTGTTGATCAGCATGCAGGACTGCACCACGGTGGCTTTTGCCCTGTTCAATTTGCAGGACCGTGGACGGCTCTTCTTGGGACCCGGCGAAAAGATCTACCGGGGCCAGATCATCGGCGAGCATGCCCGCGACAACGACCTGGTGGTCAATCCGGCCAAGGGCAAGAAGCTCACTAATATGCGGACCGTACTTTCCGATGAGAACGTAATCCTCACGCCGCCAACGTTTATGAGCCTTGAGGCGTGCATTGCGTATATCAACGATGATGAGCTGGTTGAGGTCACGCCGAAAAGCGTCCGCCTCCGCAAGCGGGATTTCAGGCCGTGAATAAATTAAGACTTCCTGATCCGGGCGGAAAATAAGATAGCACATTTTGGCATGGTTCAATACGTGGTTACACATCGAGAAACCGGACGGCTCACCCAGAGGGTTCGCCCTACCGCAGAGTACAGCCAACAGGTAGGGCGAGGCGTCCCTGCCGAGCCGTCCGCCTGTCACCCAAATCACGCATGGTTTGAACCATGCCCACATTTTTGGCCGATTCCATGGAGGGCAATGGGCCACCATCGCCGTATTCCGGCGGCAGGGGCCTGCCGCCCTCCACATAATGTGCCTCATGCTTATTTTTGGATTATTTTGAAATCGAAAATCGGCAATCGAAAATTCTAAAATTATATGGCCGGCGAATACATATTCACGTTACAGCGGGTTACGAAACGATACAACCACATCTCGGTTCTGGACGATGTGACCCTGGCGTTTTTTTTCGGCGCCAAGATCGGCGTCATCGGCGCCAACGGCTCTGGTAAATCCACGTTGCTCCGGGTGCTGGGCGGCCTGGATGCGGACGTCATCGGCGACGTCTATGTGGCAAAAAATATCAAGCTGGGGCACTTGCCTCAGGAGCCGCAACTGGACCCAACCAAGACCGTGGCGGAAATTGTCGCCGAGGGGATTGCCGGGGAACGCGCGATTCTGCGGCAATACGATGAAATCTGCGACCACCTCGGCGCCCAGCCGTCTCCAGCCGAAACGGAGAAGCTCAACAATGAACTGGGCCGGCTCCAGGACTTGATTGACCGGCACAATCTTTGGGAACTAGACCACAATGTTGAGCTGGCCATGGATGCCCTGCGCCTTCCGCCGGGCGAGGCGTCGGTGGCGACTTTGTCCGGCGGCGAGAAACGCCGGGTGGCGCTGTGCCGCCTGCTGATTTCCAACCCGGACGCTTTGTTGCTGGACGAACCCACCAATCATCTGGACGCGGAATCGGTCGCCTGGCTCGAAGCGTATCTTCAGAAATTCAAGGGCACGGTGGTGGTGGTAACGCACGACCGCTATTTCCTGAACAATGTGACCGGCTGGATCCTTGAACTGGATGGCGGGCATGCGTATCCTTATAAAGGAAATTACGAACAATGGCTGGAACAGAAACAGGCCATGTTGGAACGCGAAAGCAAGCAGGCCGCCTCGCGGCATAAATTACTGGAGCAGGAACTGAACTGGGTCCGGATGAATCCATCGGGCCGGCGGGCGAAAGGCAAGGCCCGTCTCAGACGCTACGAAGAGCTTGCCGGCCAGGCGGTGGATACGCGGGAAGATACCCTTGAAATCCAAATCCCGCCCGGCCCCCGGCTTGGAGAACTGGTCGTCCGCGCCGAAAATATGAGCAAGTCATTCGGCGACCGCCTGCTCATGGAGAACGTTGAATTTGATCTTCCGCGCGGCGGTATTGTCGGGGTGATCGGCGGCAACGGCGCCGGCAAGACGACCTTGTTCCGCATGATCCTCGGCCATGAGCCGGTAACTTCCGGCCGCCTGACCGTGGGAACATCAGTAGTGCCGGCGTATGTTGATCAAAGCCGTGATGCCCTGGATCCCAACCGCACGATCTACGAGGAAATCACCGGTGGCCAGGAATTTCTGGACCTGGGCGGCCGGCAGATGAATGGGCGCGCTTACTGCGGCCGGTTCAATTTCAAAGGGAGCGACCAGCAGAAACGGGTGGGCCAGCTCTCGGGCGGCGAGCGCAACCGGGTGCATCTGGCCAAACTATTGCGGGGCGGGGGCAACCTCCTGTTGTTGGACGAGCCGACCAACGACCTGGATGTCAATACACTGCGCGCGCTCGAAGAAGCGATCATCAATTTCGGCGGTTGCGCCGTGGTGGTCAGCCACGACCGCTGGTTCCTGGACCGCGTGGCGACTCATATCCTGGCTTTTGAGGGTGAAAGCCGGGTTACCTGGTTTGAGGGCAATTACGAGGCTTACCACGAGCATCGCCGGAATATTTTGGGCGACGCGGCCGACCGTCCTCATCGGGTTCGGTTCCGGCCCGTGTCCCACAAGTGAAATATTCGTCCGGAAATGATCAAATGTACCCCTCCTCGCCACGGCGAAACCTGGGCAAGGGATCATAAATCTTTGTCAATATACGGTCAATTGGACGCTGGAGCACCAGACACTGGAGAGATTTAGGACGCCGTCACGCGCGTCCACGCCAAAGTAAAATGTATAATTGCCGGGAGCCAGGCCGGAAATATTCAACACTTCCAAAGCGCTTAAGTTCCGCAATGCTCCTTGATAAACCGGGGTGATGCCGCTGGCCGAAGACTGCCATTGTCCGCAAGCATTGCAATAATACCAGCCGGCCGGCGTATTGGCCAACAACCACCAGTCGGCATTCACGCCTGCATAAGAACCAGGGGCCAATTCAACCGTTACTGAAATCGCATCCGGCGATGCGGCCGCCGTGGCCGCGCTGGAGCCATTGATCCTTATGCACGGTCCGGCGCTGTTTTGCGCCCAACCTTCGGCAACCGAACTGAAACCGCTCGCGCCGTTGGCGTTCATTGCCTTGACCCAGAAATAACAGGGAGCGCCGGCCGGGATTCCAGTCACTTCGGCCGTGGTGGAAGCGAGGGTCGCAATTTTCATGGCCTCGGAAGATTGATTGGAAAACGCGCCCCATAATTCATACGCTGTCGCGCCGCTGACCGGATTCCACAGAACCTTGATGCCGGCGTAAGCGCCCTGGCTTGCGGTTACGTTTTCGGGCGCAACGGGTATCTTGCCGGCCAGATCAATCCAGCGATAAGAGCCGTTGCTTGAATCAACCTCGTAAAAATCATAAGAACCGCTTGCCCGGTCATCGCATGAATTAAATATGATCGGGCCGGTGCATCCGCTGTAGCTGCTTGCCGCCGATTTGATATTGGCAATCAACGAAGCCATGGTTTGCGTGCTGCCGGACTGTTGCAGGGCATTTGCCACTATCCGCAAGCCGTCATAGCACGACATCGGATAGCGCGGGGCAACCGTATTGCCGGTTTCAGCGCAGATATTGCTCTCCACCACGCTGTATAATTGATTGGTAAAACGTCCGAACGTGGAACAAACATAGCGGGTTTTTGCCGCAAATGCCGCGGTTGTCGCGTTCGTCAAAAGCGAGTTGTTTTGCGCCATGCCGTCGGCGCCGTACCAGCGCACCGCGCCCAGGGCCGGATTTTCCGCCGCCGACCTTATCACATCAACGCCCTCGCCGAACAGGATCGTAACCACGCCGACCCGGTTCGCTCCTCGGACGGCGCTGCGGTTGCTTACCTGTGTTGCCATGTTTGACATTGTCTCCGGAATTAAGTCCGTGGCCCGCGGGCAGTAATTCGTCGCAAAAACCGTCCCGCCGCGCGCGTTATGTTCCTGGATCAATGCGGCCAAAAATCCCTCGCCGTAAATGTCCGAACGACTCAAGATGGCGATATCGGAAATTCCATCCCTGGCCAGCAACGCCGCCAGTTCGCGCGCCTGGTTTGAATCGTCAATCGTCAGGCGCATGAGATTATCATCCGGAAGAGAAAGCGGCGTGGCGGTTGAAGAACTTGATATAAGCAGGATGTTGGTTTCATTTGCGTAGGTCTTCAGTATCCGGCATTCTTCGCTGGATTCCGGGCCAAGCACAATGTGGTATCCGTTGGAACGCATTTCCGCCAGTTTATAGTAAGCGGTGGCGGCATCGGTCCGGGTATCTTCAATCAAAAGTTTGATCGGCGGCATGCCGGGCGTGTTGGTAATGACGCTCAGGGCCTGGTTCAAGGCGGACCGATAGGATGCGCCGGTATCGGCCAAATCGCCGGTGAGCGGCAAAAGCGCGCCGATCAGATTAGTGCCCGTGCCGTTATCGGTTGTAAAAGACGTGGATCGGCTTTTGGCGGTCAGCGGTTCAGGCCGGAATGGCTGGACGCCGAACCCGCCGGAATTAATATACATGGCGACCGAACAGCTCATGTCAAATGGATACCAGTTCTCATACCCGGCCATGACCCAGGAGTTGAGCGGACGGAACACATCGTTGAGAAAATACATGGTTGTGCCCCAGCGTAATGAGGTGGACACAAGGGAAAAATGCTCGGGCATGGACGGGGTCGCCTTGATCCTAATCATGACCACCTCGCCCGTGGTCGCACATCCGGACAGCGAAAACCCGCGATAACTGCAGATCCCGCGATAGCACTGGTAATTATCCCGGTCGCGGAGCAGGTTCATGCGGTAACAGTCGCCATAGCCATTGGTCATGACCAGCGAAAACGCCTTGGGCGTTGGGATGGATGTTTGAAACGAGAATAAGTCACCACGGTCTTCCGGTTTCATTATGGAAAACCCCGATGATCCTAGGAGGTCGGGCTCAGTATAGATCGGTTTGCCCTGCAATCCGAACCCGCCGGAATTAATATACATGGCGACGGAACAGCTCATGTCAAATGGATACCAGTTCTCATACCCCGCCATGACCCAGGAGTTGAGCGGATGGAACAGATCGTTTAACACATACATAGTCGTGCCCCAGCGCATTGAGGTGGAAAGAATGGAATCATGTTCGGGCATGGTGGATGTTGCCTTGATCCGCAGCATGACCACTTCGCCGGTGGTTGCACAGCCGGACAGGGAGAATCCGCGGTAGGAACAGATGCCGCGGTAGGCCTGATAATTATCCCGGTTGCGGAGCAGGTTCATGCGGTAGCAGTCGCCATAGCCGTTCGTTATGACCAGGGAATATGCCGCCAACGATTGGCTGGTCAGCGCAAAAAGCGCGAACAAAACAACCCAGACCTTCAAAAATCCAAAGGACGCACAACGGAGTGTTGTGGATAAATCAGATGGCAACGGGTTCTGCATAAAATTGTCTTTTCCGTGGAAATTTTTTAATGAAATCCTCCATACTTGTCATTATAGTCCCAGAATAATCACATAAAGTCAATTAGAATTCGGATTTTAAGGGAAAAAGAAGAAAAAAAAATCTGCTTTCAATCCCGCCTATGAAGGCACGTCTGGCCTTTGACAAAGACTTGGCGTGCGGATTGATTATTTTATCCGAGCATCTATACCAATATCACAATTGGCTCGACAGTTCCGGGTTTGATCTACCTGCAGTATTGAAAGATCCAATTTACGAGGGCGTATCCCTTTATCGCCCATCCTCTTACCGTACCGGACGGCAATGCTCCGGGATCAGGTACAATAACCGCTGAGTCCCCATATATCGTAGTGTCGGAATAAATCGCTCCCGGAGTCAAGGGAGAAGAAAATGTATTCAGTAATAGCAGATCATATTCATTTCCCGGAGCTTCAAATGTTAGAAATTCGGGGGACGGTCCTTCTCCCTCTTTTTTTACATGTCCATATAAATCTATCGTATAACTCGCATCCGCTGATTCCGGGGCGTAGAATTGCGCGTATCCTCTCACTTTTTCAAGCGTCCACGGGCCACTCCCATAATTGTCAACCCATGCGGCGGCAAAGCCGACACTATTAGGGAAAAGATCTGTCCGCCAGCTTTCTTCGTCCCATGTCGCTTGGATTTCAGAATACGACGATCCACTTCTCCCGTATCTATTATATGAATTTGTTCCATCAGGAGTTTGAGCTAGTGTTTTTTGAAGCGCATTCAAAGCATCATATCGCTCGTTCAGATTATCCTCACATATCCGCCACGGTGAATCTCCATAAACCGCCGCATTCGTCCCGGAAGCGAATGTCCGCGTAAATTGATTCGCATGATCGCCGATATCCAACTCCGCAAATAATCCCGGAACCGTATACATTGAGATATTTGTCGTCCCGTCATAGACCGTATCCGGGTTTGCGTAATACGGCACAAGCGATTTTATCTTGGTTGCCATGGTCCCCATCAGGCTTTGATCAAGATAAAATCCCGTTGTATTCGTGAATGGCGCTACCTGATACGCAACCGGATTGGTCTGATATTGCGTGGCCCAACACCGCTCATTCACCCCACGCGCGCACTGCGTCCCGGAAATCACAATCCCATCCATCTCCGACACCGTTGGCCGGTTCGGGTATGATTCGGCGAATACGGAAACAACCACGGAAATCCAAACCGCGAAACTTAAGATCATTGCCCGCGAATATCGGAGATTACCCGCTAAATACGCGAAATTACGCGAAAAAGGAATATTTCCCGCAATTTTACCGCGCTTTGCGCAGGCAGAATTGCGGGAAAACAGTTCGTTTATTCCATTTTTTATTTTGGCGTCCATTGGCGTCTTTCGCGGACTATTTTTTTGCCACATTCTATTTAGTCGGCTCACGATCAGGGTTTGACGACATTTCCAGTCGTTCCAAGATCATTCGTCTTTCCCAATCCCTGAATCTGCGGAACTCCTACCGCAGTTTGATTTGTTGTTTGTTGAGGCACGTCCATGGTGTCCATTCCGTTTTCCAGCACTAATCTCATTTTGTCGAATTGTTCGTTGCTGTTTCATTTATTGCAGCTTGAGAATTTGTCTGGCTCGGTCGCGATACTAGCATTTTTTTCGTCTCGTCCTCTGTCAATTTAGCGCTTGAGACGATCTCTTTTATAAAATCATCATTTTTCTGATCACCGGATGAAAAACGAGAGCAATTATGTAATAAATGGGATGTTATTGCCCAATTGGCACTCCGAAGCGCCGATTGTAACCGATCCATAATTTTATTTTGCTCATTTTGTTCAACCGCTTTATCGTAAGCCCTTTTGAGCGCCGGATCGGTTAATTTACTTGGGCTCATGACTCTCGCCTGTTCCAGAATTTCACGTCCCGGCAATTGTTGTGCCCGATACGCGTAATTCGGGATCATACGAGAACGAATTTCACCCACAAAATTAGCAATAGCAATCAACTGTGATTTATCATTTCTGACTTCTTTAAAATTAAAATAATAACGAATCGCTTTTTGTTTATTATCAAAACATGAAACAGCTTGTTCGTCGTTTGTAGGACATGGTTTTTGGAGTATGTTTTCGAACAAGGTTAACAGTGAGTGTTTTGCATCAGGATTGTTCTGGGCTTCGCCTAAAGCTTTCGCAGCTTGTCGTGCAGACCTAAAATATGCTTCTGGTTCTTGCGGCCATAGCTTTTCAACATCAGGTAAAACTTGGAGGACAGTTTGAACGTCATTTGATATTGCCGCCTTTTCTATTTTTGAGTAGACGCTGTTGGTTTCTGTATCGGCAAATGTTGCAGCCAAAAAAAGGTAGCCCGTCGAAAACGCCACTAAAATAAATAAAAATATTTTCATAACCCTCCTAATATGTAGTAATGACATCGTTTGTAGTGCGCGTTACATTATGACCAAATTTTTGAACTGTTACAGTGCCATTGGCATCGATTGAATGGACTTGATTCCAACCAGTCATGGAATTCGTTTCACTGCTCCCCACGACCTTCCATTGAGCAGGGATATCCCATGTGTAGCTACCTGACGACCAGGGGGATGGCCAACCATACGATGAGGCCCAATCCCAAGTATCTGGCCAAGCGTTGGCTTGGTCTAGCTGAAACCACTCATCCGCTCCATTGCCGATATGCGATGGGGGTGTATTCGTGAGGAAATAGCCCGTGATATTTGAGGCGTCTGTTCCCACTTCAACACACTGTACGTTGTAGAACGAGACATTCGTCGGCCCAATGATAATGGGGTAGAGATGCATCCTTGCTGCCGCGTAACCTAAATCAAAGTGAGTAGTTGATTCTATCTGGGCGCTGACTATACCTGTCGGTGCAAGCACGGAAAATTCCTTCGTAAAATAATTCCCTTCAAAATTTGCGGTGATTAAACAATTTGCAACAGTATCCGGTGCAGTGAATATCGTACTTACGTCATCTGTAGAATCCAATGAACCACCACCAGAAACACTCCATGTTACTGTTTGAAGTTCCGGAGTGGTGGTTATATCTACTTGTTCACCAACTCCAACCTGTGTTCTTGCCCGATTGGCAGGGACTGTGGCCTCGGTTTCAGAATGTATATTGCATACGATCACCTTCCCGGTCACCGCATTCCCGCATTCAGCCGTCACCAGTTTATAATCCGTCGTGCTCGTTGAAATTGTATTGAACGTGTATGAATTCGTTTCCACCTCTGAACCGCTGACCACTCCACCCCATACCGGCTTGCCGGATGGCCATGTTGTATTGGTTGGTATTTTTATTGCCTTGAAATCTACGATGGTATTCGAGCACACATACAGCGGATCAGGCATGTTAGTCCATGAATTCGTTCCAATCTTATATTGCAACGACTGCAAACCGACCACGGCCAAATCCACTTCGTCATAAAAATTAGTATTGTCAACAGAAGTTGCACGGACTTTGTAATTCGTGGCCACATCGCCGGGAGTTACTTCCGCATGGTACCAATCGCCGTTGGTTTGAATTGTAGCGCCCACTCCTTCCGGAATGATTTTCCACGTCACCCCTTTGGGAATATTGGTGCCGGTTACCGTATACTGCACATTACTACCGTCTACACACGTTACCGCCTCCCGCGGGGTGATCCAAATGTCCGGGATTACCAGTTCGTAAAAGACATTGGTAATATCCACCTGATACGTGCCGGAATAGTTATAATTGGCGCCCGGAAAATTGGTCGGAATAACGGGGCCAATATCCACGACGTTGCTCACCGGTCCATAATCCCCAAGACTCCCCACCATCACATTCGTAATCGCCACCGGCAGATTGTTGGTGGCAATCCACCAGACCGACGTTGATGATTGGAATACAATACGGTTCTGCAAAATCCAGAGGTAAGCGCCCCAGTCGCTCCCTGTATTTTTTGTTCCCCGAACCCAGCCAACATTGTCAAAGGTCTTGCCGGGATAGTTAGATTGAGAACCATTATATGCCAATGCCGCATTCCAGGCGGCTATGGCCGAGCCGTAGCAGATGGGAATCGCCGCCTGCTTTTCTATCGCATACGTTTCGTTCGTATTAAGCTGAACAGGTTCACCTTTCACGATATCAGTTAATTTATCGGATTCTTCGTTTAACTGGTATTCGGTCGGAATCCCCTGAAGATCAAATTCTATTGAAGAAAATGACCGGTTGAGATGGTAATATGGCGTCTGGGCCTGTACGGAAAAAACCAACGGAAAGAACATTAACCCGCTAATCACGCCAATTAACGCGAATAAGGAATCTTTCCCGCAATTTATCCTGCGCAAAGCGCAGAAAAATTGCGGGAAAACTATTCGTTTTATAATTCTTTTATTAGCGTTCATTCGCGTCAATTCGCGGGCTATCTCTAAGACTATTCCACCTTATAAAATTTCCCTGACAATGCATTCAGCGCATCCCGCATATCAATCAAATCAGCCTGTGAGCCGGGGGCATTTGTGAATGCCGGCGCAATCCCATAGAAAAGCTTGTAGTGCCGGATGATCTTCTGCCTGGCCGCTTCCCGCACTATTGCCGTATTCGCATCGTTCCCATTCAAAGGGTCATAACCGTGCGCCAATTCCCACCCGTCCGAAAGTCCATCGCCGTCCGTGTCCCAATCCAACGGATCCAGTCCATGATCCTGTTCACAATCATCAGTAAGTCCATCGCCATCCGTATCAGGATCATACGGATTCAATCCATGCGCTGCTTCCCACCAGTCTGACAAACCGTCACTATCCGAATCTTTTGCCGAATCAAAACTGAACACGTATTTGGCCTGGCCAATATTGGCAATGGCATAATCATTGGTCTCAGAAGCATTGCCCCACGGATAATACCCCGGCATGTTGGCCGTGAAAGTGTTAGTCAGGTTCATTTCGTAGAGACGGTCGTAGAATGGCTGGGCCACATATTTTAATTGACCAATGGTGGCCAGGTAGTAATTGTTGGTGTTTGAAAAGGCGTTGACCACGGCAGTCACTCCTGCGCCCGCGCCAAAGTAGGCGTTCATTTCGTCGCAGGCGTTGGTGGCCAGCCATTTTAACTGGCCAAGCGTCACGGGCGCGTAATTATAGGACGGCGAATTTGTGCCGATCACCCCGCGATTGAACCACCATTGTGGCGCCTGAGCGAAGACAGGAAAAGCCAGCAGAAAAAAGAGGATTGCCCGCGAAACACGCGAATTGACGCTAAAGTAAGAATAAAAAAGACGAATATTTTCCGCAATTTTTCTCCCGCGCTTGGCGCGGAAAATAAATTGCGGAAAAGTTTTCTTTGCGTTGCGCATTAAATTCATTTCTTTTTTCGCGTCAATTCGCGTGTTTCGCGGGATAATTCTTCCCGCCGTCTATTTTGTATTCGCTATTCTTTCCCATTCCAATTTTGGATAATGCCCAAAATTCACCAGCAAACCCAACTTATAACCTGTCGCATTAAGATAATTTATCACCTGCGCCCGGTGTTCATCGGCCAGCGGAGAAACCGCTTTGATCTCCATAATGATCTTATCATAACAAATAAAATCCGGTTCATAGGTCTGCTTGAGCTGGCGGCCTTTGTACTCCAACATCAAAGATTTTTGCGGAATAAATGGAATGCCCTGTAATTCAAGTTCTATTTCCAGACATTCCTGGTAGACCGGCTCAAGGAATCCGCAGCCCTTGTCGTTATAAACCTCGAAACAGGCTCCGACAATCTTAAACGCTTCGTCTTTATAAATTAGATCGTTCATTTATGATTTTTACCCGCGAATCACGCCAATTAACGCCAATGAAGCGGTTTTTCCGCAATTTTCGCGGCGCAATGCGCCCGCAAAAATTGCGGAAAATATTCGTTTTCAAAAAATTCGCGTTCATTAGCGTAATTCGCGGGCTAATTCCTCATTGGTTCGTGAAACTGCCCATTGATATTCCTTCCGCCGGTATAATGAAATAGCTTGCCCCATTCACCACCCCGCCGGTCGTGCTCAAAAAGGCGTTTGCATCATTGGTTGCCGCGCTCCCAAGTCCCATATTTGAACGGGCAGTGCCGGCATTGGCGACATCCGAGAGATTATTTGCCGCGATCAAAGCTCCGGCATTGGTGCTCAAGGCGCCGACCTGCGCGGCGGTAATGTTGGTCAACTGGGAACCGTCGCTGTTTGTCGTCAAAAAGACGACGGCATCATTGGTTGCCGCGGAGCCGAGTCCGAGATTGGCGCGGGCGGCGGATTTATCAACAACATCGGAGAGATTGTTGGAAGCAATCAAAGCGCCTACGGCAATATTGGGCCAGTTGGTCCGCGCTTCCCCGCCCAATACAATAGCGGAAACAATATTCGTGCCGTCTATTTTGGCATTGCCCGCCACATGCAATTTTTCAGCAGGATTGTTTGTCCCGATCCCCACCTTGCTCATAAAAACGTTTGAGCCGGACACGCCGACCTGACTGATCCCGTTGGAGGAGATTGAAAGCGTGGTGATATTGCTAGCGGAAGAACCGATCGCATATCTGACGATCACGATGCCGGAACCACCATTGCCGCCACTATAATAACGATCGCCTGCATCACCGCCACCCGCACCACCACCGCCGCCGGTGTTTGCCGTGCCGTTTCCGCCGGTTGTATGGTAAACACTATTGCCTCCGCCTCCGTTTCCGCCCATTCCCTGGCCACTGGAATAATTTACTCCCCCACCGCCACCGCCTGCATAATAATTAGTAGTCCCTGAAATAGAATAAGCCAATCCAATCCCACCGTTTCCGCCAACATTATTTGCTCCATTGCCGCCGACAGCCCCC